>ENA-OPSG01000426-OPSG01000426.1-human-gut-metagenome-genome-assembly--contig:-NODE-426-length-27476-cov-12.407790_pt1 | contig 27476 bp, 14 predicted proteins | sample MGYA00241454_ERZ501900 | MGnify/ENA primary metagenome ERZ501900 (study PRJEB25962, sample SAMEA2042225) | human gut metagenome | biome: human gut; feature: human-associated habitat; material: faeces... | reverse complement strand
CAGCCGATTCCAGTAGTACCGTAATGGAATTGCTCAAATTGTTACAGGACCGTAGTGACCTGACGTTGCTAACCAACTCGGCGGAAGCGATTCATGTTCTGGCTCAGTCAGAAATTAAAGTCGTTTCAACGGGTGGGGAACTAAACAAAAATACACTTTCACTGCAAGGAAGAATTACTAAAGAGATCATCAGCCGCTACCATGTCGATATCATGGTAATGAGTTGTAAAGGTCTTGATATTAACAGCGGCGCGCTGGACTCTAATGAAGCGGAAGCTGAAATCAAAAAGACAATGATCCGTCAGGCGACAGAAGTTGCGTTATTGGTTGATCACTCTAAGTTTGATCGCAAAGCTTTTGTCCAGTTAGCTGACTTTAGTCATATTAATTACATAATAACTGATAAATCACCGGGTGCAGAGTGGATAGCATTTTGCAAAGACAATAATATCCAGCTGGTGTGGTAATTTAAGCACACATTGTCAATATTATTTGTTCCTGCGCCTGGAAATAAAATGATGATAAAGATGCGGCAAGTGAATTTGCCGCAATTGCTACCTTTTTTAGCAAATCCGAGGCACCCAATGGAACAATATGATCAAATTGGCGCAAGACTGGACCGCTTGCCTTTGGCCCGGTTTCATTATCGTATATTTGGTATAATAAGCTTTAGTCTGTTATTAACGGGGTTTTTGAGTTACTCCGGTAATGTCGTCTTAGCAAAGCTGGTAAGCAATGGATGGTCAAATAATTTCCTCAAGACGAATCTTTCATTCATTGGGACGCATTTTTTATCGTTCGTTGGCAAAATGGCCTATATTTGAGGTCTAAATAATAGAGCGATGAAGAACACGAATCTGAAGAAAATGCTGATAGCTTTTATATGCCTGATATGTTTTTTCACTTGTTATGCACAAACAATCGGGGAGCACTATTATCTTAATAGTCTTACTATCCGGGACGGGCTATCTCAAAATACAGTATACGATATTCTACAAGATAAAGCCGGCTTTATGTGGTTTGGAACCAAAGACGGTCTAAACCGCTATGACGGTTCGTCATTTAAGATATTCAAATATGATAGGACAGATGAGCATAGTCTTGGGAACAACTATATACTTGCTCTATATGAAGATGTGGAAGGCAATATTTGGGTGGGTACGGATATGGGATTGTATATATATTATCCGGAAAGAGATGTTTTTGAGCCTTTCAAACAGTTAAGTGATGAAGGTACTACCATAGATAATGCTGCAGCCATGATTGTTGGAGACAAAAATGGAGATGTATGGATTACGGTAGAACGCCAGGGTATATTCCATTATAATTTGCAGACAAAGGCATTAAGGAACCATACACTTAAGGAGTTCCCTTTTTTGACTTCGAATGTACATTGTGTTGTTTTTGATAACAGTGAAACGATTTGGATTTATGGAAACGGATTGTTCTATTCAAAAGACGGACTCAAGACGATTCATCCTTTTGTCTCTTCTGATGGTAAGAAGGTCTTTGAAGGTGATCCGCTCATGAAGGTACTGCCGGGGGCTTATAACTGCTTTTACATAGCTTCTGTCGGTGGAGGTATAAAGGAAATGAATCTTAGTTCGGGAAAAGTCCGCGATTTGCTGTTGACAGATGAGACGGGGGAACGGATATGGTGCCGTGAGTTGATGTCTTTTTCTGACGATGAATTATGGATAGGATGTGAGTCTGGGATCTATATTTATAATCTTCGAACAGATAAATATGTGCATTTGAAAAGTTCTATGTATGATCCGTATTCACTGTCGGATAATGCAGTTTATTCTTTGTGTAAGGATTGCGAAGGTGGCGTTTGGATAGGCTCTTATTTTGGAGGTATCAATTACTATCCGCATTCATATACTTGTTTTGAAAGATATTATCCGAAGGGAGTGAATGATGGCTTACATGGGAAACGGATACGTGAGTTCTGCCAGGATAGTCAGGGAAAGTTATGGATTGGAACAGAAGATGGTGGATTGAATAGGTTTGATCCGGTGACGAAGGAATTCAAGTTCTTTACTCCGAGTCTTGGTTTTACAAATGTGCATGGGTTGTGTTCGGTAGAGAATGAGCTTTGGGTAGGAACTTTTTCCAAAGGACTGAAGGTAATTGATACCCGTACGGAAACTATTGTAAGGTCATATCAATATGACGGCGGCCCACATTCCTTGAATGACAATAATGTTTTTGCTATTTGCAGGACTGCTGCAGGGGACATTTATATTGGGACAGGATGTGGCTTGATGCGTTATAACAGACAAACGGACAGTTTTGATATAATTCCGGAATTAGTAGGAATATTTGTGTATGACATTAAGGAAGATACCAGTGGAAACTTGTGGTTGGCTACATATGTTTGTGGGGTTTTTCGTTATGATGTCAGTAAGAAAGAATGGAAGAATTATGTACACAATGAAAAAGATGAAAAGAGCCTTTCCAACAATAAGGTTCTGAGTGTTTTTGAAGATTCACGCCGGAATGTCTGGCTGACTACCCAGGGAAGAGGAATCTGTCTGTTTCATCCGGAAACAGAAAACTTTACACGCTATGATACCGGTAATGGATTGCCGAATGATGTGGTTTACCAAATTGCAGAAGATGAAGACGGGGTATTCTGGTTAACGACGAATAATGGTTTAGCCCGTTTTGATTTAACTTCAGGAGCGGTAAAAGTATATACGACGGCGAACGGGTTGCCGAGTGACCAATTCAACTATCGTTCCAGTTTTAAAGATAAGGACGGTACTATCTATTTTGGTAGTATTGACGGTTTTGTCGCCTTCAATCCAAAGACATTCTCGGAAAATAAATATGTTCCTTCTGCCGTCATTACCGATTTTCTCCTTTTCAATAAAGAGATGCGGGCTGGTGCTGAGAATTCGCCGTTACAGGAAAATATTACTTTCTCGGATAAGTTGTTACTCTGTGCGGAGCAAAATTCTTTTTCTTTCCGGCTTGCTGCTTTGGGGTATCAGGCTCCGAAGATGAATAAACTGATGTATAAGTTGGATGGTTTTGATAGTGAGTGGTTGACTGTAGGGGAGAGTCCGTTGGTGACTTATTCTAACCTGCATTATGGAGATTATACGTTTCGGGTAAAGGCAGGCAATAGTGATGGAATATGGAATGAAGAAGAGACGACTTTACATATCCGTATTCTGCCGCCTTTCTACCTTTCTGTTTGGGCATATGTCGTTTATGCATTACTGTTCTTGATTTTCTTTGCCTATCTTTATCTCTATCTGAAGCAGCGGAATAACAGAAAACAACAAAGGCAGATGGAAAAGTTCGAGCAGGAGAAAGAACGTGAAATCTATAATGCAAAATTCGATTTCTTTACGAATGTGGCACATGAGATACGTACTCCTTTAACTTTGATTAAAGGACCCTTGGAAAATATCATTCTAAAAAAAGATGTTGATGCGGAAACTCGTGAGGATCTGAATATCATGGAACAGAATACGGAACGCTTACTGAATCTGACGAATCAGTTATTGGATTTTCGCAAGACTGAAAGTCAAGGATTCAGTTTGAATTTCACTAGATGCAATATAACGGAAGTAGTACAGAAGACACATTTGAGATTTACTTCTCTTGCCAAACAGAAAGGACTGGATCTCACTTTGAAAATACCTGAACGGGCTTGCTACGCGCATGTCAATAAAGAAGCTTTTACCAAGATACTCAGTAATCTGTTGAGCAATGCCATGAAGTATGCAGAGAGCTATGTACAGATTTTCTTGGAAACGGATATGGCTGTGGAGAATGGAATATTCCATATTCGGACAGTGAATGATGGGCCTATCGTACCGGATACAATGAAGGAGGAAATATTCAAACCATTTGTCCGTTTTAATGGGGAGGAAAATGGAAAGGTGGTTTCCGGCACAGGTATTGGACTGGCGCTTTCCCGTTCTTTGGCTGAACTGCATCGGGGAAGTTTACGAATGGTGGAGGGAGAAGACGCAAATATATTTTGCCTTACTCTACCACTCACCCAAGATAATGCTATTACGATGGAATCTGGGGATGTCAGTAATATGGAACCTTCTGCCGAACTCCAGGCGAAGTGGGAGGAGCTTAAAGAAAATAATGAAAACAGATATACTGTATTGGTAGTTGAAGATAATCCGGAAATGCTTTCTTTCGTAAGTAGGCAGTTGTCGCATGAGTATATCGTTCTGACAGCTGTCAATGGAGAAGAGGCTTTGCGTATATTGGATGAAAATTTTGTGAACTTGATTGTAAGTGATGTCGTGATGCCACTAATGGATGGCTTTGAGTTATGCAAGACTGTAAAATCCAAATTGGATTATAGTCATATCCCCATCATCCTATTGACAGCTAAAACTAATATACAGTCTAAAGTAGAGGGGTTGGAGCTAGGAGCTGATGCATATATTGAGAAGCCTTTCTCACCGGAATATCTTTTGGCTGCGATTGCCAGCTTGATTAAGAATAGAGAAACGCTACGTCAAACTTTTGCCAAGTCTCCCTTTGTGGCTGCCAATACAATGGCGTTGACAAAGGCTGATGAGGAATTCATTAAAAGGCTGAATGAAATAATTCTTTCTAATCTTCATAGTCCGGAGTTCAGTATGGAGGATATGGCTGAAATGCTGAATATGAGCCGTTCTAATTTCTATCGGAAAATAAAGGGAGTACTTGATTTGACTCCTAATGAATATTTGCGTATAGAACGCCTGAAGCGTGCAGCCCAATTGTTGAAGGATGGTGAAAATCGGGTCAATGAAATTTGCTATATGGTAGGGTTCAATTCTCCTTCTTATTTTTCCAAATGTTTCTTAAAACAATTTGGGGTATTACCTAAAGATTTTGTGGACTGAAGTGGAAGGTCTCAGGGTAAAGTATGTATTTTCAATAAAAAATAAATATCAAAAATCGGAATATTATGAAATGTATAGTTAACAAACTATTTATCGGTGCACTGTTCCTTTTGGGCGCCTTGGTTTGCAGTTGTCAAAACACAACGGAAAATACGGTAGAGAGCAGTGTAGAGGGAAAAGACACACTAGGATTTAAGTATATTGATATTGTTCATATCACACATACTGATTATGGCTATACTGACCATGCATTGATTGCTGTTGATTTGCATAAACGTTTTATTGATGTGGCATTGGATTTGGCATTGAAGACCAAAGATGAAATTCCGGAGAATCGGTTTGCATGGACAGTAGAAGCGTTAGATCCATTTTACTCATGGTGGAATTCAGCTTCTGAGGACAGACGGGAATCAATGCTAGACATGATTGAAAACAAACAGATTGGAATCAATGCTATGCCTTTTCATATACACCCTTATGCCAATAAGGAACAATGGGATGAGATGTTTGACTGGATTCCTAAAGATATGTGGTCTCAATTGGATATTGAAGTGGGTATGCAACATGATGTGAATGGTTTCCCACGTGCAGCAGCAACAAGGTTACTTGACCGTGACATACATTATATCTGGACTGGCATTAATCCGCATTGGGGTGGTTCTCCGGTAGAGCAACCTGGTGCTTTTTGGTGGAAAATGCCTGATGATAGAAAACTTTTGGTTTGGTCAGGATATCCTTATTGGCAAGGTTATCTTTTCTTTGCGGAAAAGGAGTGGCGTTTACAACAGCGGGAATATGCCAATACGCAAACATCATGGCCGCGCAATGGTAATATTCTACAGACTGATGATGTATCTATGCATGGAGCATATGATGTGTGTGTGAAACGCTTGAAGGATTTGAGAGAAAAAGGGTACGATTACCCCTTCCTTACATTGACTTTTACCAATGAGTGGAGATGTGATAATGATGGTCCTATGCCACAGTTGCTTGCTTTTATCAAAAAATGGAATGAGATGGGTTTCAAGCCTATGTTGCGTATGAAAACAGCAGGTGAGGCGATGAGGAATATAGAAAAGGAGATTGGAAATCAATTGAGAACTTTCGAAGGTGAGTGGCAAGATTGGTGGGCTTTTGGTGGTGCAGCTATGCCACGCGAGATGGAAGTGGCACGTCGTGCTGTTTACCATACAAAAGCGATCAGTTCGCCAGTATGGGGAGAACTGAATAGTGGAGCTAAAGATGAATTGAAAGAGATTAACCGTTTGTTATGCCGTTATTTTGAACATACATATGGTTCTAATGAGACTTCAGAGGCACCTTATAGTTTATATACGCAAGGACAGCTGAATGAAAAGAATGGTTTTGCTTATCGTCCGTGGGAGCGGGGAAAATATTTACTGGCACAACTGGCACGTAATAAGTTCGCGCAGGCAGATGCTGGTTTGTATGTTGTTAATGCGGCAAATGCATCTTATACAGGATGGGTTAAACTGGATGTTACCGGTTTTAGGGAGGTAGACTATAAATCTGTACGAAACTTGGAGAATGGAAAGTCATATCCTTTGTTTAAAGAGGGAGATTATGTTTGGCGCTGGGTAGTTGATGAGAATCTTAATACTAGTCGTGAGGCGATTCCCGGAGGAACTGAGGCATGGTTTTGGGTATCTGATATGCCGGCTAATTCGTTTACTCGTTTTGCACTTGATACCTCGGAGGTAGAGATTATTGATAAGAAAATAGATTTGCCGGAGTTATTTTTTGATAAGAACGGTTGGGTGACATCTGCACGCTGGAAAGGTATGGATGAACCGTTGTTTACGGAAGGGCTTGCCGACTTCATGGTAGTACACTTCAATGATATGGACAGATGGTCTCAAGGTGATATCTATATGCATATGGATGAAGCACAACGTATAGAGAAGTTCAATGAGATTACTAGAATGGAGTGGGCAAAACCGAAAAGTAAGGCTAAAGTGAGAGAAACACCTTATTCATGGATTGTTTCGCAGGATATGGAACATCCAAGGGTGAAGAATATGAACCGTCAGGTTGAGATTTTCAAAGAGGTTCCGAGAGCGAAGGTTAATATTTTCTTTGACAGAATTTCATCAATAGCACCAGAAGTATTCTATGCTAAGTTTCCTTTTCCTCAGGATTGTAGACAACCGGTTGCTACCAATGGAGGAATTCCTTATGAACTGTACAAAGAACAAATACCTAACTCATGCAAGGACTTTTTTGTTATAGACAGCTGGGTGAAATATGAAGCGGAGGATGGTGCACGGATCTGGTCGTCAGGAGACGTTCCAATTGTCAGTTTTGGAGGACATCATATGGGGATGCGATTGCAGGATGCTCCTAAAAAAGAAAATGAACTTTATGGTATGCTTTACAATAACTTATGGGTAGTTAACTTCTGTGTAGATTCTCCCGGTGAAATGAATTTTGAGTTTGATTTGACATACCGTGAAGGGAAACAGTCTGTTGAGCAGCTCACTGATATGGCTGATTCGTATTATATTCCGATGTCTATTGTGAATACTCCAGAGGCACTGGAAGATCCGGTAGTCCATAAATATTTGAATACACCCCAACGTTTGACGTCGGGATACTGACTAAGACTATGTATGGACTGTAAGGGAGCTTATGTATTGGTATAGAAAATATCTGGTATAATTTTAATATCATGACAAATAATGACATGTAGTAAATTCTTTTTGGTCTTGCTGATGCAGGTGTTTATACTTTCTTCGTTTGCTAATGGTAATGAGATAACTTTTTCCTCTTTGTTGCAGGAGATGACCAACCGTGAGTCATTGGTTGATTATCCATCTCCATATTACACTGTGCGGCAGTTCAGCAGTTATGACCGTTTCTCAGATCATGCAGTGAAAGGTTCTTATGACTGGTTTGCTAATTGGGATTTTAGCCAGTTTCTTCGTACGGAAGAAAAGGATGGACGTAGGGAATTTGTTATGTTTGACGCAGAAGGACCTGGTGCTGTAGTACGTATATGGATTACGGTGGCCAACTATAATGATAACGGTATATTACGTTTTTATTTGGATGATTCGGATATACCAGCTATTGAAGGTGAGGTACTGAGTCTTATCAGTGGTCACTTTCTGGCAGATGCGCCTATATCTACGTCTGTATCTCCTTTGACTCCTTATAAACAACGGGGACATGATTTGTATTTACCGATTCCTTATGCAAAGCATTGCAAGATTACTTATGAAACTCCTGGTATCACTGCAGCAGGGAATCGTCCACCCGGAGAGAACTTCTTTTATAGTGTAAACTATCGCACATATGATAAGGGAAGTATTGTAAAAACATTTACTTTGGATGATTTGAAAAAGGAAGCTGATGTACTTGATGGTACACAGAGAGAACTGATGGAACAACCTATTCTTGAAGGAAAATATCAAAAAAAAGTATCTGGGGATAAGGCTATTACGAATTTATCGGGAGAGAATCGGATTGTTCTAGAGGGTGGAGGAGCTATACGTGGTATACAACTTAAACTATCTGCTGATGATTTGGCTCAAGCTTTACGTTCCGTGATACTTAGAATTACTTTTGATGGTAATCAGACAGTTTGGTGTCCGGTTGGTGATTTTTATGGAACGGGTAATCGTCTTTCGCCTTATAGTTCGTTTTATACTACTGTAAGCAAAGATTCTATGATGACTTGTTATTGGGTGATGCCGTATAAAGATAAATGTGAAATTTCTCTGGAGAATTTGAGAACTGAAGTAGTGAGTACATCTCTTACTGTTTATTCGTCTGATTGGGAATGGAATGAGAGAACCATGTATTTCGGCGTAGGCTGGATGGAATATCATCGTAAATATACAGGGTTACATAAGAGTATCAATGGGACATTGGATGCAGAAGACATAAACTTTGTAACTTTAACTGGTCAAGGTGTTTATGTTGGTGATGCTATAACAATCTTTAATACAGTTGGTGATTGGTGGGGTGAAGGGGATGAAAAGGTATATATTGATGGAGAAAGTTTCCCGTCACATTTTGGGACCGGGACGGAGGATTATTACGGTTATGCTTGGTGTATGCCAAATTTCTTTGAACATCCTTTTATTGCCCAACCCGATGGCACAGGAGCTTATCAGCCTGGACACGTGGCAAATTTGAGATATCGTGGGTTGGATGGCATAACGTTTAAGAAATCTCTTGTTTTTGATATGGAATTTTGGCATCAGAGTGCGACATATGTCAATTACGCACCGACTACTTATTGGTATATGCTTCCGGGAGGAAAAACGAACCGGAAACCAGAAGAAAAGATGGCTGTAATTGATATAGCGAAGCATAAGAATGACCTGGTGAGTAACTCTGTTGACAAAAATGGAAAAGTGGAGGGAGAATTTATGAATATTTCTGTAACTGGTGGCATGGAACGAACGCAGTGTATTCCTGAGATGAATTGGAGTAATGGAGTACAGTTTATATGGAGAGAAAGTAGGAAAGGAGATTGTGCTAATTTAGGTTTTGTGGTTGATGAGGGAGGAAAATATTCGGTAAAGTGCAGGTTTACGATTGCCCCAGATTATGGTCGCTTTTCTGTTGAGGTAAATGAAAGTCCGGTTCTTCCCTCTGTTGATACTTATAATTCAAAGTTGAGCATGATGACAGTTGAACTAGGTATATTGGAGCTGAAGAAAGGGGAGAATTTCTTGAAACTTGTACAGCTGGATAAAAATGAAAAGGCAGTTAATTCATTGATAGGATTGGACTATTTGACTGTAGAAAAGGTAAAATAGTCTCAGGATATAAGATGTGAAATAGTTTGGAATGGGATTGAGACTTTTGTATTATTTATTGGGACATTTATTATATGCTAAATCCTTTTTGCAGGTTAATTTTGTGGTCAGTAACTGTTTGAGTATTTAATTCTAATAAATCAATTCTAATACTATGTTTATCATTGAAAATTATTCGTTGGCAGTAGTGTTTTGTTTTATAACAATGCTGTGTTGGGGGTCTTGGGGCAATACCCAGAAGCTGGCGGGCAGTCGTGTCTGGCGATACGAACTCTACTATTGGGATTATGTAATAGGTGTGTTACTTTTGTCACTTCTGGCTGCGTTTACAATGGGGAGCGTAGGGGAATTGGGACGAGGTTTTGTTGATGATTTGTTGCAGGCTGACGCATCTAATCTGGCTTCGGCTCTTATCGGGGGTGTCATATTCAACCTTTCCAATATTCTACTTTCTGCCTCTGTTTCTATTGCAGGTATGTCTGTGGCCTTTCCATTGGGAGTAGGGCTGGCTTTGGTTCTGGGAGTATTCATTAATTATTTTAATGCACCGCAAGGTAGTCCGGTATTCCTTTTCTTAGGAGTTCTGCTGGTGATTGTGGCGATTGTCTTTAATGCTTGGGCCTATAAGAATATGGGAAAAGGTGGGGAGCAACAAAAAACAAAAGGTATTGTGATAGCTATAGTGGCAGGTATTATGATGTCTTTCTTTTTCCGCTTTATTGCAAGTTCTATGGATTTGCAGAATTTTGAATGTCCTGAAGTCGGTAAGATGACCCCCTATACAGCAATGGTGATTTTTTCTATTGGTATTTTCACCAGTAACTTCATTTTCAATACAGCCGCCATGAGGCGTCCTTTTGTCGGTACATCTACATCTTATGGGGATTATTTTGCTGGTAGTTTCCGTCTGCATGCTGTAGGAATATTGGGTGGTATAATCTGGGGTATTGGCAATCTGTTCAGTTTGTTGGCTACGGAAAAAGCCGGTGCAGCCATTTCATATGGATTGGGACAAGGTGCTACGATGGTGGCTGCATTCTGGGGCGTATTTATTTGGAAAGAATTTGTGGGAGGTCCTAAAATAAACAGAACTTTACTGACATGTATGTTCATTCTGTTCTTGTCTGGAATCGGTTTGATTATTTATGCGGGACTTTAAATGGTAATTTATATATCTAATGATGAAATGGAAAAATGTAAGAAAATAGTTGTGGTCGGTAGCACGAATGTTGATTTGATTGCCCGCGTCAGTCACCTGCCTGAACCGGGTGAGACAATAGGAGATGCAGAATATTGCCTTTCATATGGAGGCAAAGGAGCTAACCAGGCAATTGCTGCTGCCCGGTCAGGAGGACATGTCTCATTTATTTCTTGTCTGGGAGATGATGCCTATGCAGATACACTTATAACCTCTTTTGTAGATAGTGGAATTGATGTGGATTATATTCAGAAGTGTGTGAGACACTCTACTGGGATTGCTTTTATTTTTGTTGCGGAAAATGGAGAGAATTGCATTGCTGTGGCTCCAGGGGCAAATAATTTATTGCGAGGAGAAAGAATGGATACTATTCTTCCAGTTATAAAAGAAGCGGATGCATTGGTGCTGCAGCTGGAGATTCCTTATGAATCGGTGATTTCGTTGATTGAGTATGCTCATACTGTTGACACTAAAATCATTTTGAACCCAGCTCCGGCCAAGCAGATACCTTCTTATATCCTGGAGAAAGTGGATATTCTTATTCTGAACGAGACTGAGGCTATGCTTATAGCAGGACAGTCATTGGACTTTTCGGAACCGATAGGTATTGCTCGAAGTCTATTGAGAAGAGTAGGACAAGTCGTAATTCTGACATTGGGAGAAAAGGGGTCGGTTATTGTTTCGGATGAGATGGAGAAACAGATTCCTTCATATGTAGTGAATACAGTAGATACGACAGGAGCTGGTGACACGTTCTGTGGTGCTTTTGTAGCTCAGTGGGTGGAAGGAGTAGATTTACAGGATTGTGTACAGTTTGCAACAGCAGCTGCTGCTTTGTCTGTCACAAGAATTGGAGCGCAAGTTTCGATTCCTTATCAAAAAGAAGTAATTGAATTTATGCGCAATAGAATACTATAGGCTATTGGATTTGCAGAATACTTATGAGATAATATTATGAAAACAATCGGAAAAAAATTAGTTATTGTATTAATCTTGTTTTTGGCTGGAGGAACAATGACTTCTTGCCACCAACAATCTTCGTCAGTTACAAATACCATGTCTACAAGCCAACTTTTGGATAAAATAAAAGGAGGATGGGCAGGACAAACCATTGGAGTTAGTTTTGGCAGTCATACGGAGTTCAGATATCAGGGAACATTTATACAAGATTATCAGTCTATCCCATGGCATGAAGGCTATGTACAAGAGTTAATGGATTCTTGGCCCGATTTGTATGATGATATTTATATGGATTTGACATTTGTAGATGTATTGGAAAGAGTTGGACTAGACGCTCCTGTTGATTCTTTTGCCATTGCATTTGCGACGGCAGACTATAATTTGTGGCATGCTAATCAGGCTGCTAGATACAATATTTTACATGGGGTAAAGGAGTCTGGGCATTGGTTGTTTAATCCCCATGCGGATGATATAGATTATCAGATTGAAGCTGATTTTGCTGGCTTGATGAATCCAGGTATGCCAAATTCTGCTTCTGAGATTAGCGATAAGATTGGACATATTATGTGTTATGGTGATGGTTGGTATGGTGGAGTATATGTGGGTGCGATGTATAGTTTGGCTTTTATATCAAATGATATTCAGTATATTGTGGAGGAAGCTTTGAAAACCATACCTATTGAAAGTACATTCTATCAATGTATTTCGGATGTAATAAAATGGCATAAACAATACCCGGATGATTGGAAACAGACATGGTTTGAATTGCAGAAACATTATTCGGAAGAAGTTGGATGTCCTGATGGAGTTTTTGTACCATTAGATATTGATGCAAAGATAAATGCAGCTTATATTGTTCTTGGTTTGTTGTATGGTAATGGAGATTTTACTAAAACAATGGAAATATCTACACGTGCTGGGCAAGATTCTGATTGTAATCCTTCTTCTGCCGGTGGTATTTTAGGTGTGATGCTGGGCTATAGTCAGATTCCGGAATATTGGATGCAAGGTTTGAGAGGAGCAGAAGCCAAGAAATTTAAATATACTTCATTGAGTTTAGATGATTTATATGCTATTAGTTATAGACATGCTCTTCTAATGATAGAGAAAAATGGAGGGACGGTGTTTGACAATCAGGTAATGCTACCGATACAAAAGCCTACTGCTGTACGTTTAGAACAATGTTTTGAAGGAGTGTATCCGCTGGTTAAGAAAGGATTGAACTGTACAGATATTGATACTTTATCTTTTGACATAGATGGGGTTGGTTTTGTAATTAGGGGTGAGGCGATTCGTAGGGACTATAGTCAACCGGATGATATTATAAAAGCAAAACTTTATATTGATAATCATTTTGTAGAGGAAGCTGAGTTTCCAACAAGTTTCCGTTATCGTCGTTTAGATCTTTTCTGGAATTATCAATTGCCCAATGGAAAACATAATATCAAGGTAGTGGTTGATAAACAGAATGTTAATGCATTATTGCGTTCATGGGAATATATTGTGTATTCTGATAAGAAACAACAAAGTTCCTATTAGTTCTGTATAGGAAAAAAATTCTATTTTTTTCTCCTTAAGGGGATGTTTATGGTATTTAATGAGACATTTGTTTCATCGAAATACTGTTCTATAGTCTACTTTTGCTCTTAGTAATAGGTATGGGTAAATTACTATATCTACTTCTTTGTTGAACTAAAAATATGGTATTTAAAATTATGAAAAACAAAAGCGTTCGAACAGAAATTCAAAAGAGTTTTCTTTGGAATTTTAAGTTGTATGCATTTATAGGGTGTTTGGCATTTCCCTTGAATGTATTAGGTGAATCTGTTTCCTTTGACACTGACAATGTTGCTTTTATGTCTCCTTCTCAAAGGATTAAAGTTACAGGTATCGTAAAGGATGAGGCTGGTATTACTCTTCCTGGTGTAAATGTTGTAGTAAAAGGAACAATTATCGGTACGATTACTGATGCTAATGGACAATTTACATTAGAAGCTCCTAGTGACGGTGTATTGTTGTTTACTTATGTTGGCTTTGGAAATCTTGAACTGCCAGTTAATGGAAAAGAGAATCTGGAAATCATAATGAAAGAGGGAGATACTCAATTGGAAGAAGTTGTGGTGGTAGGGTATGGTACTCAGAAAAAGGTCAGTGTAGTAGGATCTATATCCAACATTGCTCCTAAAGCTATTAAGCAAACTGCAACCACTTCACTACCAAATGCGCTTTCTGGTCGCATGCCAGGTATTATAACACGACAGACATCTGGTGAACCAGGATTTGATGCAGCGTCTATTTATATTCGTGGTATTGCAACTTGGGGAGAAAAGGCACCTTTGGTTTTAGTAGATGGTATTGAGCGGTCTATAAGTTCAGTAAATCCAGATGAAGTCGAAAGTTTGTCTGTACTTAAGGATGCTTCGGCAACTGCTGTTTATGGTGTGAAAGGTGCTAATGGCGTTATTCTGATTAATACAAAGAGAGGTAAGCAAGGTAAGCCTCAAGTCTCGTTCCGAACAGAATCTGCTATTCTTTCCAGCTTGGCCGAGCGTAATTATATTGACGGTTATGAATATGCCTCATTAATGAACGAGGGATTGGCTAATGTGGGCAAGGCTCCTCGTTGGTCTAATGAAGAGTTGGAGAAATTCCGTACAGGTTCAGATCCTTATTTATATCCGAATGTGGATTGGATAGATAAGGTTCTTAATAAAAATTCATATCAGACAATAAACAATTTGAGTGTAACTGGCGGTAATGAAATAGTACGGTATTACGTGAATTTGGGATATTCAATGCAGACAGGTATATATAAAACGGATAAAAGTAATCCTCATAATACGAATGCAAAAGTTTCCAGATATAATTATCGTTCTAACGTAGATATAAACTTGACTAGAGACTTGGTTGTAGAGCTGGGTGTTGGTGGTATTATTGATGACCGTAATTATCCGGGTGCTGGTGCAGCAGGTATCTTTAATGGTTTACGTGATACTGGACCTATTGCATTTCCTGTGACGAATCCGGATGGAAGTATCAGTGGTCTGCCTACGTATATCGGCTCTAATCCATGGGGACAATCTACGCAAACGGGTTACTCTGATGAGCATTTGACTACTATACAATCTACAGCAGGTTTAACCTGGGACTTATCTCGTTTAGTAACAAAAGGACTATCGGTGAAGGGGCATTTCTCTTTTGACTTTTATCACGCAAACAAAGCATTGAGATATAAGGAATTTGGTATAAAGCAATATATTGGCAAGAATGAACAAACTGGAGAAGATCAATATATTACACACCGGGACGATAAGGCAATGGGGTATAGTATCGAACAAAATTCAAATCGTGCTATCTATATGGATTTTTCGGTAAATTATCAACGCACATTCGATAAACATTCTGTTGCAGGTATGTTACTTTTAAATCGTCGACAATATGATAATTTGTCTGCTGGGACTTCTATTATGAATTTACCTTATCGAAGTCAAGGTTTGGCGATGCGCGCGACTTATGACTATGCACAGCGATACTTTATAGAATTTAATGCGGGCTATAATGGATCAGAGAACTTTCCGAAAGGAAAGCGAATGGGCTTCTTCCCTGCTATATCTTTAGGATGGTTAGTTTCTGGAGAATCTTTTTGGAAAGATAATTTAGTAAGCAATTTGAAATTAAGATTTTCACATGGAGAAGTTGGTAATGACCAAATTGGTGGTGATCGTTTTTTGTATTTGACAAAGATGGATCAGAATTGGGAACAAGTGTACTATTTTGGACAAGATCAAATTAGATGGCCCGGTATTATTGAATCTAAGATTGGCTACAACAATGTTACTTGGGAAACTGCGGTTAAAACGAATTTAGGACTTGATTTAGGTTTGTGGAAAGACCGTTTTAGTTTACAGATGGATTTTTTCTATGAAAAAAGAAAGGGTATTTTAATGCAACGCCAATCTGTACCAACGGGAGCAGGTTTCTTGGCTGCAAGTGTTTTATGGGGTAATTTGGGAAAAGCAGAAAATAAAGGCTTTGATGCATTGTTGGAATTTAAAGATCGTACTTCTTCCGGATTGTTCTATTCATTACGCGGGAATGTAACATTTGCTCGTAGTAAAGTACTTGAAAATGATAAAGCCGATCCACTCTATTCAAATTTGTCCGAGATAGGACATCCTATCGGTCAACCGTTCGGTTTGGTAGCTGCTGGATTTTTTGAATCAGAAGAAGATATTGACAATTGGTATGACCAGTCTTTATTGGGTGGACGTCCAATACCGGGAGATGTGAAATATAAGGATATCAATGGAGATAATATTATTGATTCAAATGACCAATGCGCAATAGGTTATACTCGTGAACCAGAATTGGTTTTTGGATTTGGTGGTACGATTGAATATAAGGGATTTGATTTGAGTGCCTATTTTACAGGTGCTGCTCGTACGAGTACTTTCTTCGAAGATCGTACTTTCTGGCCATTTGCTAGTGGTATGGGCTTTTTCAATGTATTCAAGGAAATTTATGACAATCGTTGGACACCTGAAACTGCTGGTGCAGCAAAATATCCGGTGGTTACGGATGGCTTTAATGTACAAAGTATGCGGCGGTCGACGGTTTGGCAGAAAGATGCTAGTTATTTGCGTTTGAAGAATCTGGAAGTTGGCTATACTTTGCCAAAGAAAGTTGTAAGTAAATTGAAGATCAATAATCTCAGAGTGTTTGTAAACGGAACTAACCTTTATACATGGGATAAGATTAATCACACAATTGATCCGGAATCTGATAATTGGTATCCTATTCAACGGGCTGTGAATTTTGGACTTGCAGTGGATTTTTAAAAAGTAGAACGATTAAACTTGAGCGAATATGAAACGTATTAATATAGTTTGCATCACTTTGTTGATGATATTATTGGGAGTAAATACTTCATGTGCTGATTACTTAGATAAAGCACCTGATGAAGATTTGACCCTTGATGATGTGTTTACACGAGAGAATTATGCAGAGCAATTCTTATCATCCATTTATTGGAATATGCCCTGGGAATTGAATTTCACGAATGATTGGGGGCACAATCCATTCGTTGGTGCGGCAGATGAGCTGGATTATCCTTATACAAATTGTTTTGCCTACTTCATGAATAATGGGTCCTGGACACCTGATAATGTTTTAAAAGATATTTCCAATATGGCATACCAGGGTATTAGAAAAACGAATATCTTTCTTGAAAATGTAGCTAAGGTTCCTATGGATGAGTCAAAGCGTGCCGGTTGGATTGGAGAGGCTACTTTCTTACGTGCATTTTTTCATTTCCAATTATTGCGTATTTATGGGCCGATACACATTACAGAGAAAGTATTTGATCCCAATGAAGATTTTTCAGAATTGTGTAAACGAATGCCGTTAGATCAGTGTGTAGATTTTATTACTAACGAGTGTGATAAGGCTGGAGGTATGCTGAAAATGAAAGAAGGAGCAGACAGATATGGTCGTGTGACAAAAGCTGCTGCTATGGCATTAAAGGCGAGGGCTTTACTTTATAGGGCTAGCCCCTTGTGGAATGGTAATCCTGATTATGCAAACTTTACAGATAAAGAAGGAAATCACTTGTTCCCCCTCTCTTATGAAGCGGAACGTTGGAAGATTGCTGCCGAATATACCAAAACATGTATAGATGAAATGGAAAAGGCAGGTTATGGGTTGTATTATGCACCGTCAGGTGACCCAATGGAGAATTACCGTTACTTGTTTGTAGAGAACTGGAATAAGGAGATTATTTTTGCAAAGAATGTGGCGATTTATGACCAGATGGAACGTGCTGCCGCTCCGCTCAGTTTAGGCGGTTGGTCAGGCTTATGTCCTACTCAGGAGCTTGTTGATGCATATGAAATGGCAGATGGTACAACTCCTATTTTAGGATATAATGCTGATGGTAGTCCAATAATTAATTCTGAATCAGGATATTCTGAAGAAGGGTTTACGGAAGAGGCAGATGCAGAGGGGTATTATCCGGAAAATACTTTTAATATGTTTGTAGACAGAGAACCGAGATTCTATGCAACAGTTACTTATAGCGGTGCTTACTGGAGAGGACGTCAGATTGATTTCCGTATGGGAGCTCCTGATGGACGTACTGGTGGACCTGACTATACAACTACTGGTTATCTGATGCGTAAGTTTTTGGATGAGGATGGTGTAGATATTTTAAGAGGAGTTTTTGTAAATAAGACATGGAATTATTTCCGTTTGGGGGAACTTTACCTCAATTATGCAGAAGCATTGAATGAGGCTTCTGGTCCGGTGGATGATGTCTATAAATATGTAAATTTGATTCGTAAACGTTCGGGATTGCCAGGGTTGAAGGCAGGTTTGTCTCAAGATGAAATGAGACAAAAAATTAGACGCGAACGTCAAGTGGAATTAGCTTTGGAGACTCATCGGTATTTCGATTGTAATCGTTGGAAGATAAGCGATCAGGTAAAAGCGGTCCATGGTATGGATATTGGTGCCCGTGATAATAGTTTCTTTAAACGTACTTTGGTTGAGGAAAGAGTATTTGAGGCACCTAAGCACTATTTGTGGCCGTTCCATCAAGATGAAGTTAATAAGAATCCTGATATTTTTGTACAGAATCCGGGATGGGGTGGAATTAATTGATAGCTGAATTTGAACTTAATCAAAGAGGTTCGGTAGGCATGTAAAGTATTTATATGAAATTCATATACTTATAAGTATGAAAAAGGTGATATTATTGTTCTTGTTATACTTTAGCTCTTCTCTTTGGGGACAGTCAAGGGATGTCACAGAGTACGTTGATTCTATGATTGGAAATTCTGATTCGAGATGGATGCAATTTCCCGGACCAGCTATGCCATTCGGAATGGTAAAGCTTAGTCCGGACAATCAGGGGAATGTATGGAGAGGTGGTTATGAGTATAAAATTAATCAGATCATAGGTTTTAGTCATATACATAGTTGGACGATGGGGGGCTTACTGACCATGCCTGTTACCGGACCTCTGAAAATTAAGCCGGGAGAAGAAAACGAACCTGATAGCGGCTACCGCTCCCGTATTAATCATAAAAATGAGAAAGCTTCTTTATCATATTATTCAGTCCTTTTGGATGATTATAATATAAAAGCGGAACTAACTTCTACAACACGTACGGGGTTTCAAAGGTATACATTTCCAAAATCGGATAGTTCCCGTATTTTATTTGATTTGGAGAATGGTTCGGAATATCCATATGAAGTTAGATGGGCTTCTATATCCAAAGTCAGTGATTATGAAATAGAAGGTTTCTCTACCCAATCGTCGTATGATGAGCCAACCAATCTGCTGAATGATTATACAGTATATTTTGTTGCTCGTGTCGATAAACCGATGAAATCTTTTGGAACATGGGTCAATGGGTATGTGGATACTACTTCAAGCATTTGTTGGGGAAGACATGATATCGGTGCTTTTATGAATTTTGATACGGAGGAGGGTGAGATTATCCAGCTTAAGACTGCTATATCGTATGTGAGTATTGAACAAGCACGAAAGAATTTGGAAGTGGAGTCTGGAGGCTTTGGCTGGAACTTTGATGCAGTCCGTAAATATGCCGTTAATGAATGGAGAAAAATCTTAAGCACCATTGAAATTGAAGGAGGAACTGAGGAAGATAAACGAAAGTTCTATACGAATTTATATCGTTCTTATTGTTCAAGGACTATTTTCAGTGATGTGGACGGTCAATATGTTGATATGTATGAGCGAACACAACAATTGAAAGATCCTGCTTCGCCTATTTATGGCTGTGATGCTTTTTGGAATACTTTTTGGAATCTCAATCAATTGTGGGCACTTGCTACTCCAGACATTATGAATAAGTGGGTAGAGTCATTATTGGAGTATTACAGAGTGGGTGGATGGTTACCCAATGGACCTCCGGGAGTGGAGTATTGTGATATTATGGGAGCTCAGCATGAGATACCTCTTATGGTGAGTGCATATCAGAAAGGTATTCGTAATTATGATGTAGATAAAGCGTATGAAGCTGTTAAAAAGACCTTGACAACACAGGGAACAGCACTTTCTTCTGGTGGTATTGTAGGCAATAGGCATTTGGATGTTTACTTGAAGTATGGATTTGTGCCTTATGGTGAGAAATCTCATCATAATGTCTTTGGAACTACCTATGAGGGGCCAACTTCTAATACATTGGAGTACGCTTTTGATGATTGGAATGCGGCACAATTTGCCAAGGCTCTTGGCTATGAAGAGGATTATGATTATTTTACAAGACGTGCTTATAATTATAAAAATGTTTTCGATTCGGAAACGAAATATGTCCGGCCGAAATATAGTGATGGAACGTGGATGCCGGATTTTGAACCTATTAATAAAGATGAGCATTCTACCAGTTGGTCGTGGCTGGGCTCTGGATTTGTAGAAGGTAACTCGTGGCAATATACGTGGATGGTACCTCATGATATGAATGAGTTGGTTAAGATGATTGGTAGGGAAGAATTTAACCGTCGGTTAAATGAAGGATTTGAAATTTCTTCTGAATACAGTTTCTCTCCTCCGGGTGATAGGTTCAGTGCGGCTTATGTGAATCACGGTAATCAACCGTGTATGCAGGCGGCTTTTCTGTTTAATTATTCTGGAAAGCCTTGGTTAACGCAGTACTGGGCACGAGAAATGATGAATAAATATTATGGCTCGACCCCTATTCATGGTTGGCCGGGTGATGAAGACCAGGGACAAGGTGGAGCTTGGTTTGTAATGGCTGCAATGGGGCTGTTTGAAGTGAATGGAGGAGGCTGTGTGGAGCCTTTTTATGAGATTAGTTCGCCATTATTTGAGAAGGTAACCATTCATTTGGATGAAAAATACTATAAAGGTGGTAAGTTTGTAATTGAAGCAAAAAATGTGTCCAATGAGAATCGGTATATACAATCTGCCAAATTGAACGGGAAGAAACTTTCTAAACCTTGGTTCTATCACTCTGAACTGGTAAATGGGGGGGAACTGGAGTTGATAATGGGGAAAAAGCCTAATTATAAATGGGGAAGTAGGCCGCAAGATGCTCCACCTTCCATGTCTTCCAATACCCAGTAAAAAATCAATATGTGTATTGTTTAATTGATTAATACATTAAGAATGAAAAAAATAAATTTGATTATGTTGTTCTTTTTGAGTATGTTCGCAACTTTAGATGGTCATACTCAAGTGAGGGGTGGAGAACTAGGAGGGTTGACTACTATTCAAGAAGGTGTCCGTAACCGTAGAATAAGTAGTGCCGATAAAACGGGGAATAATAATGATAATGTAGGTCCTATAAAACCAGGAGAGAAATGGAGTGTTGATATTCCGGGTACTGGTATTATTAACCATATTTGGTTTACTATTGCCCCGATGCATATTATGAGAAATGATCTCATATTCAGGATATATTGGGATGGACGGTCTACTCCTTCAGTAGAGTCTCCGATTGCTGCTTTTTTTGGAAATGGATGGGACGAGCATTATGAATATGCTACACTCCCATTGGCAGTTGGTCCTACAAATGGGACTGGTTTGGTTTCTTATTTCCAGATGCCTTTTGCCAATGGTGCCCGTTTAGAGATAGAGAATCAAAGCGATATAAATATTGATTGCATCTATTTTTATGTAGATTATGTAGAAATGAGAAAATTGCCGGTGGGTTCAGGACGTTTCCATGCATGGTATAATCATGAATTGACGGAAGCTTTACCAGAAGGTGAAACCGAATGGGGATTGGTAGGACCAATGGGTAATAATGTGGACGGTGCTAATAACTATCTGTTTGCTGATATAAAGGGTAAAGGACATTTTGTAGGGATAAATTATTATGTCCATTCTCCTTCAACAATGTGGTATGGAGAAGGAGATGATATGATATTCATTGATGGTGAAGAAAAGGCATCTTTGTTAGGTACGGGCACTGAAGACTTTTTTAATACTTCGTGGTGTCCGAAGACCTTGTTCAATCATCCTTATTATGGTTATGCAAGGGTTAATAATGACAATGGTTGGTTGGGAAGAACGCATGTGTATCGTTTCTTTGTGGCAGATCCGATTTATTTTGAGAAATCGTTAAGAGGGACAATAGAACATGGGCATAATAATAATTTGACACTGGATATTAGTAGTGTGGTATACTGGTATCAATCAGAAGCTGGAGTTCTACCTCCTGCTCCGACCAAAGAAGATAGAAGGCCTAAAGCTTTTATTCGTGATCAGGATATACATAGATGGAGGCATGAGTGGCGAAAGAATTTGGGTAATGGTGCCAAACTGTGGGGAAATGAAACTCAAGTTGGGGGATAATTCGATAACGTTCTATCTATGAGATTCAAATAAACATGATAAACAAATTTAAGATGATTATGAAATTTAAGATTGTATGGGTATTGGTGATGATGCTATCTCTCCATGGCTATTCTCGGGAAAAGTATGGTGATAGTTTCTCTTTTGCAAGGTCTGGAACGGATATTCTTGAAGTAAGGAAAGGAAATTTATCGGTAGGAGCGTCCACTGTGGCATCTTCTTCCAAAGGGAAGCATTCTTCAGCCAAAGCTGTAGACGGTAGTTTGACTTCTTTCTGGCAATCTAGCCAGTCTGCCGGATGGATTGTAGTAGATTTGAAAACCTCTTATTCATTGACTAGCATTTGTCAGGTATTTCATGAATCGTCTGTTTGGAAATTCAAGGTAGAAGGCTCTGTTGATAAAGAGAATTGGTTGCTGTTGGTAGATAAGACGAAAGGAGCTTCCGGTGATGTTTTTGCAGAAAGTGTGAGTGGCGTGTACCGTTATGTAAAATTAACTGTCCTTGAGTCTAAAGATGGTTTTCTGCCTTCTTCGAAAGAATTTGTTATAAATGGAACAAATGCGGATAAGAATATTGCTTTAGGTAAGCAATGCACTAATGTGGTGCTGCAAAAGGATCATAATCCGAATGATGCTTTGGATGGAAATATGTCAACCTATTGGATTGCTGATAATGAGCAGTTTCCCCAATCTTTGACTGTTGATCTGGAAGAGGTTTGTACGTTATCCGGAATTCAGCAAATCTTTAAAGACCATGATAGCTGGAAGTTTAAGATTGAAGGTTCCAATGATGAATTGCACTGGGCTGTTTTGGTTGATAATACAGATGGTATTAGTGGATTTGATTTCAAAACTCCGGTTTCAGGAGAATTCCGTTATATTAGACTGACTATTTTGGGCTCAGCGAAGGGATATTGGGCACACAGTTGTGAATTTCGAGTTTTTGGAACAGAAAAAGATGTGGTTTCTTTAGGCGGTCGGGAACTTGAGGATTTGGCCTTTAATGCTTTAGCTGCCACTTCTTCGTTTTGCGACAATAATCATACTCAGAAGAAGGCCTTTGATGGTGACAATACTACTTTTTGGTATGCGGACAATAATGCTTATCCGCAATGGTTATGTGCGGATTTAGGTTTGCCATGTGATGTTCGGAATATAAAACAGACTTTTGTGGAAAAAGATGTTTGGTCCTTTATTATTGAAGGGTCAAATGATAATAAAAAATGGGACTTATTGGCAGACTGTCGTTCGGGTATTGCCGGTACTGAGTACGTAAAAGAATTGAATGGTGTATATCGGTATATCAAATTAACTATATTGGATGCCAAAAGTAAAAGTAGAGCAGGTAGCCGTTCGTTGGTCATTAAGGGGTTTGGTTCACCACGTAATGCAACGTGGTGGGAAGAGACTTCTGGTATGACAAGGTATTACCCCAAATACTATCGCCAAACGCTTAACTCTATAAAAGACAGTTTGGATATATTGCAGGCACAAGGTTATCGTAATATTGAACTTTCGGCTATATATGAAGGTGATCCTAGTGTGTGGGGAGGGCTTGGAGCTACAAATAACTATGCCATAGACCCGTCTATTGGAACATTGGAAGATTTTGAGGACCTTCTCCGTGAAGTACATGCACGGGATATGAGGCTGACTTTCTTTGGAAATGTTGGTTATTGTTGGTATAAAGCTCCTTTCTTTGAAAAAGCATGTGATGATCAGCGTAATGGTGTATATAGTAAGGAGAGGAACTGGTTTCATTTCAGTGATAAGAAGTTGAATGACAATTGGTTTTGGAGTGACAGAGCCCAGGCTTATTACTATTCGTGTTGGGGAAACTCGGATGGGGCTGAAGGACGCATTCCAAGCTACAACTTTAACAATTGGGAGTGGCAGGAAGAGTGTCGGAATTATCTGGACTTTTGGGCAGATAAGGGGGTGGATGGAATACTTCTGGATGCTCCTGAGGTCTATGATGGTATTACTGACGATATTATCAATGAGTCTATTATAAAAGTTTTAAATCGTAGAGGCATTCTAACTAATGCGGAGGGAGCTTCAAATATTGAAAAATGGATTAGCAGGTTTGATTTTAAACTAATTCAAGGTTTTGATATGTATGGTTGGGGCGGTGGAAAAAGAAGTGAGGTCTTAAATGCCAGAAGAAATCAGAACCCATGTGAATTGAATGGAAAGTTGAAGAGTTATAGAGACCGTATTGTGGCATTGGGGGCAACAACTATTACTCCACCAATGTGGGAGATTCCAGCTACTAATGAGGAGCGCCTTTTTGAATTGGCTTATTTAATTTCCATGGGGACAGTAGTAATAAACCATTATGGTGATCATCATTCGGATTATATAGCCCAATTAATTCTTGATAAGTGGCCTCAAAAGGACCAGAAGAAGTTTTATGATTTAATCAGGTTGCAGAATGGCTATAACGGGTTGGCTCCCATGGGACAGCGCACTTGTATTCCTTCAAATGATGATAGTAAGTATACTGTCTTTAAACGAAGCAATAAAGATGGGAAAGTTTCGGCCCTAGTCATTATGAATTTCCAGAATAGTACGGAAACCATTTCTGTGAATTTGAAGAATACGGGTATCTTGCTGGGACAAACTCCTCTAAATCTATTGGATGGAGATAATATACCACCTGTATTGTCTGAGGACTATCATATTACATTGCCTCCTTATGGGTATATGATACTCGGTATTCAAAATGAAGAATAAGATGTGAGAATTTCTTCTGTATAATATGTGGAGAACTACTATTATAAAAAGATAATAGATTTCTTGATCATGATTCCGTGGGGCTGGGAAGTTCCACGGAATTTTATATTTTTATTTCGCGACGATTTATCCTGCCCAGTCCTCCCTATCCAGATTTCTATATCCGATAGCTTCCGCCAAGTGTGCCGGCTGTATCAATTCGCAGCCTTCCAGGTCGGCGATGGTGCGTGATACTTTCAATATACGGTCGTAGGCGCGGGCCGAAAGGTTTAGGCGGTTCATGGCAGTTTTGAGCATGGCAAGTCCTTTGTCATCCGGACGGGCGTGGCGAGCAAGCAGTTTACTGTTCATCTGGGCATTACAATATATGCCGGGAATGTCTGCATACCTTGCTTCTTGAATTTGTCGGGCACGTATCACACGCTCGCGTATGGTGGCGCTCGATTCGCCGGGGCGAGAATCTGCCATCTCTTCAAAGGGCTGCTCGCTTTTGAAAGTAAAAAAATAGTGATAGCGATAATACAGGATCCAATAATTTTGCTGATAGAAAAACTGAGTTAGTGGCGCAAGAGATAAGTACCAGTCAATAAAATCTTGGGATTTTAGATTAACTAATTTGTGGGGAGTATGGTGCCAGATTGCGTTTATCATGTCAAAAAAGTGGCGGTGTTCTTTTTTGTCGGAGAACGTGCGGTTCTGATACTCCGTAGCCTCAACCGACAGCATAAGAAAAGTTTCCAATGTGAATGGCAGGGGAAGCCCTTGTAGTGATTCGGGGTTTCGGAGATTCCCTTTTTGAAGAATTTTGCTCGAATATTCATAGCAGATTCGTATTTTTTCATCAAAATCACCATGCCGACCGCGTTGCTCTCGGCACAAATAGAGATGAAAGAGAGCAGACAAACGGTCGCCTTTCTTGTAAAATTAGATTTGAGGAGGAAGCATACTACAACGCACGGGGAGGTGAGTCGTAGACTGCTTCCAGAGCTTAAAACAGTATCAAAATCAGTGTTGGAACCACCCGTTCAAGCACAAATAAGTGGCGCCGCGAGCCCGTACACTAAGGATTGTATTAACAACCTGTTAATTGCCTGGTGGTTCAGTCACTGCTTTCTCCTCACAATTTTGTGATGAGGAGGGTATAATTTGAAAGTCGTATTTCCAACCTGCTGTGGGATTGACGTTCACAAATCGTTTCTGGTGGCAACCATCATCAAAACTCAACAGGATAGTTTGCAGCCCAGTTATCAGAAGAAACGCTTTTCGACATTTAACTCTGACCTGAACCGCTTTGCCGACTGGCTCCATGAGAATGACTGTTTGGATGTCTGTATGGAGTCCACCGGAAAGTATTGGGTGCCTGTGTTCAATATCCTGGAAAAGCGGGGCATTCGTGTTGTCATCGCAAACCCCAAATGGGTCAAAGCTGTAAAAGCTGTAAAGGATAACAAGGATGATACCAAGGACTCCAAATGGATTGGAGATTTGTTTCGCATTGGCCTGGTGAAAAGCAGCTTTATCCCGGACAAGGATATCCGCATCCTCCGCGAATTGACTCGTTACCGCTATAAGCTCACATCTATGAGAAGCAGCGAGAAAAACCGCTTTCAGAATGCCTTTACCGTCTGCAATGTGGCGCTGGATTCCGTCGTGTCCGATATGTTTGGCAAATCCGCAACCGCTATTACGGATTACCTCACATCCGACGAGGATTTTGACGCTCAGCATTGTGTTTCCCTGTAACAGCGTTCTCTCAGGAAAAAAGCAGAGGACGTGCTCCAATCGATTGAGGGATATGAAATCACAGCCGAACAGAAAGCTCGCATTGGAATCGTCCGGGACCACCTGCACTACATTGACGCCTTAATTGCGCGGATAGATATCTGTATCAATACCATGGTTGACAAATACGAAGGTTACATCGTACTTCTCCGTACGATACCAAGCGTTGACCGCAGCAGCGCAATCACCATCCTATCTGAGGTTGGTGTTGATATGACACAGTTCGGTTCCTCAAAACGCCTGTGCTGTTGGGCCGGTCTTACCCCGGGAAACAACGAATCCGCCGGGAAAAAGAAATCTGTCCGTATTTCACGTGCGGGAGTCTATCTCAAACCTGCGCTGGTACAAGTTGCCCACGCAGCCGTGAAGGACAAACTTTCCCCTTACTACGCGCTCAAATATGAACGGATTTCCAAACGCCGGGGTAAGAAACGAGCCATCATTGCCATTGCCAGGATGATTTTGACTGCTGTTTTCGTCATGCTTTCCAATTTGGAAGAATGGAATCCTGTTGACCTTTATAGGGTAGATATGCCTGAGCATTTGAAAGAAAAACAACTTTCCAAGGCAGTAAAACAGGCTATTCACTTCCTTAAAGCGCAAGGCCTAACCGTCCTTGATTCCGCCTGACTGTTTTGGCCATTCTTCCGCTTTGCCCTGAAAACTTCGATGTTGGCAGGGCTGGTTCCGTGCGCCCTTTTATCTGCGCCGAACCGGTACTTACTTTCACACTAATCACCATGCCGACTGGAGATTGAAGAATATAGAGCGCAATTTATTGATCAGCTTAGATTT
>ENA-OPSG01000417-OPSG01000417.1-human-gut-metagenome-genome-assembly--contig:-NODE-417-length-27665-cov-5.380840_pt1 | contig 27665 bp, 30 predicted proteins | sample MGYA00241454_ERZ501900 | MGnify/ENA primary metagenome ERZ501900 (study PRJEB25962, sample SAMEA2042225) | human gut metagenome | biome: human gut; feature: human-associated habitat; material: faeces... | reverse complement strand
ATCAGAGCAGCTTCGGTATGAACGACTTTCATTCCTCGTCCGCCGCCGCCGGCGATTTAAGCTTTACGGAAGATACCTTGGTATTCCATTCGGGCACCTCGTTTAAAGATGGTCATTATGTAACGGCCGGCGGTCGTGTACTCGGTATTGTAGGCCTCGGAGATGATTTGCAAAAGGCACTCGATAAAGCGTATGAACGAGTGGCCAAAGTACGCTTCGAAGGGCGTCAGTATCGCAAAGATATTGGTCAAAAAGCATTTGCTCATTTGAGATAAAATTCATCAATTTGTGAAGTTTGTAATCAAATTATTTACGCCTGTTGAATAATAGGTGTATAATAATATCAGAATTTTTCTATTTTGAGTAGTATATGATAGGCCAATGAAGCGGGGCGTGATAGTATGGCTTTATATAAAAATCTTAAACGAGTTCGTACGAGGACGGGTAAAAGCCAATTGGAAGTAGCACATAGTGTAGGGATTAGCAATGCAGCTCTTTCCAATTATGAAACCGGTTATCGTGAGCCCGATTTGGAAACGTTAAAGCAATTAGCCGTATATTATGGTGTATCCTTAGATGAATTGGCTGAGGTTAAGCCTAGTGCACCTCCGGTTTACGACTTATGGGCTGTTATTAAGAACAAGGAAGTAGCCTTTAATGGCAAACGTTACGCCTTGAAGCCGTCACAGCGTCAACAACTGCGCAAACAGTTGGCCGATTTTTTTGAAAAATATGACCCGCTAGTCGATAAAAGCGAAAAATAAGGTACCCATAGGTAATCGAAATGATATGAATGTCTATAGTAGTTGTAGCTATATTTAGCCTATTCATAATACAAGTAATGAATACATCGAATTTAATTGTAAGTTGTAAGTAATGGTATGTATGCATTAAAATAGATGAAGTACTAAAAAGGAGCTCGATCTCGATGTTTGGCATTGAGGTCAGCTCCTTTTTGGTCTTTTTTTGAATTTTGCTGTTTGAAATTTGAAAAGTCGATTATTAGAAATAGTATAAAAGTTTTTCCGACTTCGAAATTCAACTAAACAAAATAGAAAATTTCGATATAGAAATTTTGACGATTATAGAACGATTGTGGAACCCGGTTCTACCACGAGTCCTTTTTGATGATGTTCCGCTTCTAATTTTGCCACAAACGCATCCGGATCTTGGTCGATTACCGGCCAGGTTTTGTAGTGAACCGGAATAGTTACGTCAGCTTTAATTAAAGAGGCTGCCAATAAGGCATCTTCAGGACCCATAGTGAAGTTGTCACCGATTGGCAAAAGCGCATAATTAAGTTTGCCGAAGCGATTTAAGTATTGCATGTCGCTGAAGAATGCAGTATCACCGGCAAAGTATAAGGTTTTGCCGTAGAAGGTAACGATAACGCCCGCTGCATGACCGCCCGGAATACCGGCACCGTGGAAGGCCGGGGTAAGACGGATGGAACCGAATTCAAAATCATGCTTGCCGCCCAGGTGCATGGCGTGAGCTTTGAGGCCTGCTTCTTCCGCTTTGTGAGCTACTTCGGCGGTGGAAATAACAAGGGCATTATTGGCTTTGCCGATAAGGTCGGCATCGCCGTAATGGTCGCCGTGACCGTGGCTGATGACAATGTATTGGCATTTGATATCTTCCGGTTTAGCTTTTTCCCAGGTGTTCCCGTTGAAAAAAGGATCAAATACGATGGTTGTTTCACCGTTGGATAACATAAAGGTTGCATGACCGTAATACGTTAATTTGACTTCCATAAAAGACGCCTCCTTATGATTTAAATATTAGACTACTGTTATAATTAATGATACCATAGAAATAGATTGAATTACATAAATTTTACGGATAAGAATCAATTAGTCGAAGATTCGAATTACTGACAATACATTGTTTTAAAGTAAAAATTCATGAGTTGAGGATACATTATGGAATTGACACATTTTGATGAAGCCGGTAATGCACGCATGGTAGATGTAAGTGAAAAAGCCGTTACGTCCAGGACGGCGGTGGCGGAAGGCTACATCTTGGTTAATGAAGAAATATATGAACGCATTAAGGCCGGTACGATGAAAAAGGGCGATGTGTTGGCGGTAGCACAATTGGCGGCTATCATGGGCGCTAAAAAGACATCCGATTTAATTCCCTTGTGCCATCCCCTTATGCTCACTAAGGTAGCGGTGATTTGTGAACTTGATGAAACACGCCGTGCCGTACGGATTGAAGCTACGGTGAAAACATCGGGGCAAACCGGTGTTGAGATGGAAGCTTTGACGGCTGTTCAGGTGGGGCTCCTTACCGTGTATGATATGTGTAAGGCCATCGATAAGAGCATGGTTATGGGACCGGTATATTTAATTGAAAAAGAGGGCGGCAAGAGCGGTCATTTTATTAATCCGAAGCGCCCAGAAGTATAGTTTTTGGGCGTACGGTGGTATATGCTGTTGTTCAAATATATACTGTGTCATACTTAATAAACACTTGAACCATACTCTATAATTAGGTAAAATAAGATGTTAGATCAAATAGATTAAATGACAGAAAAGAGTGTATTATGGAAATTGTATTGGTAGAACCGGAAATTCCCGGCAATACGGGAAACATTGCCCGCCTTTGTGCGGCCAATCACATGACCTTGCATTTGGTAAAACCTTTGGGGTTTAAGTTGGAAGATAAATATTTAAAACGAGCCGGTCTCGATTATTGGGATCTCGTGGATGTACAGGTTCATGAAAACTTGCAGGAAGTATACGATAAATATCCCGACCGTCGTTATTTTTATGCGACGACGAAAGCTAAACATACATATGCCGAAGTAGAGTATCAGATTGGTGATATGCTCGTGTTCGGTAAAGAAACAAAAGGGTTACCGGAAGAGTTATTGGCAGCGAATTACGACCATACGATTCGCATCCCTATGATAGCGGAAGCCCGTTCCCTTAATTTATCCAATTCGGTGGCGATTATTGCTTATGAAGCAATGCGTCAGCTGAGTTTTCCGGATTTAAAAAATTTTGGTCATTTAACAATGAAAGGTGGAGTTTAATACTATGAACTATGATAAGGCTTACGAATTACAAAAAGCGATGCGTGAAAGCGAAGAATATAAAGCATTGATGACGGCTCAGGCTGCTGTTGAAGGTGACAGCACCGCCAAGGGTTTGATTGAACAGTTCTTGATGCAACAGATGCAATGGGAATACGCTAAAATGGCCGAAGCTCCTGAAGCGGAAGAAATCGGTAAAAAATTAGAAGAATTGATGCCTATGATTCAGGCTAACTCCGGCGCTCAAGCTTATTTACAGGCGCATGTGCGTTGGACTCAAGTTTCTAATGACATTTATCGTATTATCAGTGAACCTATTACAGAAGGAATGAAAATTCTTGAAAAAGCTAAACAGTAATTTACAAGCTCTTTATACTGATTTACAGCAAATTGTAGCGCCCGGTTCACTGCTTTGCAATGAGCCGTTGGCTGCCCATACAACCTTTAAAATCGGTGGACCTGCCGATATTTTTGTGACGCCTCAAACTATGAGTCAATTGAGTCAAGTTATGGCGGCGATTCATCAAGCTGATGTACCGCTCACCGTTTTGGGGAGCGGCTCCAATGTCTTGGTGCTCGATGGCGGTATTCGCGGAGTCGTGTTGTCACTCAGTGATATGCGTGAAACCATGGCGGCTATTGACGGTGTGATGACTGTCAGTGCAGGCTATATGTTAAAAGACGCTTCGGAATTTGCTTATGCGGCCGGGCTTACCGGCATGGAGTTTGCTATCGGTATTCCGGGCACTTTGGGCGGGGCCGTATTTATGAATGCCGGTGCCTATGGCGGCGAGATGTGCCAAGTGGTGAGTAAGGTTCGCGCCGTTGATATGAGCGGTCACGTATCGGAATACACGTCGGATGAATTGGCGTTCGCTTATCGTCACAGCCGTTTTCACGAAAGTCATGAAATTATCGGCGAAGTGGATATCCGTTTAAAAGAGGGCGATAAGGATGAAATTTTAGCCCTTATGGAAGATTTGACGGAGCGTCGTCAAAGCAAACAACCGCTCGAATATGCCAGTGCCGGCTCAACTTTTAAACGCCCACCGGGTTATTTTGCGGGGACTTTGATTGAGCAGACGGGTCTTAAAGGCCTTGCCGTAGGGGATGCGGAAGTATCCCAGAAACATGCGGGCTTTGTTATTAACAAAGGTCAGGCATCGGCTAAAGATGTGTTAAATTTAATCCATAGTGTGCAGGCTCGCGTAGCCGAAGCCCATGGCGTGAATTTAGAAACCGAAGTGCGCATTATCGGTGAAGACGCACAAAATTAAGAAGTATCATAGAATTAAGCGGATTTAATTTGTGCCGTCGCAACAAAATTTTAAATAAGGTTTGGCTCGAATGGGTAGGAACCTATATCTAGGTTTTTCTATTTGAGCCAAAAATTATTATATCGGGAAATGTTAAAATGTGGTTGACACCACTCTGTCAAACCATGTATAATATTTCGGTAAGCATTTGAATCTTATTCCATTAGCCCCGGAAAGAGAGCAGGATGCTTTTTGGTAAAGTTAGTCGTTATGAGGAGGAATTAGCAGCATGAAAACCACATATATGGCCAATCCGAACACTATCGAACGGAAATGGTATGTTGTTGACGCTGAAGGTAAAACTTTAGGACGCCTTGCTGCCGAAGTAGCTAAAGTTCTTCGGGGCAAAAATAAACCAACTTTCACACCACATGTTGATACCGGTGACCACGTTATCGTAATCAACGCTGAGAAAGTTCGTTTCACAGGTAAAAAATTAGAACAGAAAACGTATTTCCGTCATTCCGGTTATCCGGGTGGTTCCACATTCGTTACCCTTGGTAACATGTTGGCAAAACACCCTGAACGCATTGTGGAAATGGCAGTTCGCGGGATGCTTCCTAAGAACAAATTAGGCGCTCAAATTTATCGTAAATTGAACGTTTATGCAGGTCCTGAACATCCACATGCAGCTCAGAAACCTGAAGTTTTGGAATTTGATATTCGGTAATTTCCGGGAGGAGGAACATACACATGGCAGTAGCTCAGTACTACGGTACAGGCCGTAGAAAATCTTCCGTTGCCAGAGTTCGTCTGGTACCGGGCACAGGTAAAATCACGATTAATAAACGTGAATTAAACGAATACTTCGGTCGTAAGACTTTGGAATTGATTGTAAAACAACCGCTTAACCTTACCGGTACGGTTGAACAATATGATGTAATCGCCAGCGTTGAAGGCGGCGGTCCATCCGGTCAAGCAGGTGCAATCCGTCACGGTATTTCCCGTGCATTGTTGGGCGTTGACGAAGAACTTCGTCAGTCCCTTAAAAAAGCCGGCTTCTTGACTCGTGACCCACGTATGAAAGAACGTAAAAAATACGGTCTCAAAAAAGCCCGTAAGGCATCCCAGTTCTCGAAACGTTAATTTTCGATTACAAACAGAAAACCCTACAAACCTCGGTTTGTGGGGTTTCTTTTTTTATCCGCGGAAATTATTGTTTTATCGTAATACTTTAACTTTACTCTTTAATCCTTTATTCATTCAAATCCTATTGATTTTATATCGAAAAAAATCTATAATGAAGTTATAAATATGATATTTATAGAATATTACGATTGATTAAGAAAAGAGGAGATATTATGAAAAAACGTGCATTATTATTAGCTGTTGTAGCAGCAACTGTGACATCCGCAGCTTTTGCTACACCACAAACTCAATGGCAAGAAGGTCAATGGCAGGTTGATTTGGGGGCTTGGAATACTGAAGCCAGTGCTGATGCCAATAAACTTGTCGGCGAAGGTGGTGATTTTACTACCGATAATAAATGGAACTTTACCGGCGTCGTAACTTACGGCTTGAATGATCGCTGGGCTGTTCAATACAATTACTATGGTTTGAAAACCGATGCGAAAGATGGTATCGGTACCGATGGTAATGCTCAGGAAGTGAATGCACTTTATTCCATTAATAAAAACTTTGCCGCCTATGCAGGTTATAATCGTATTAAAAACAAAGTAACTGCTGATGGCGACAATTTATCTCAAACTAATAATGTAGCTCAAATCGGTATTATCGGTAAAGCACCTATTACCGACAAATTGGATGTATACGGTAAAGCCGCTATCGGTACTCAGAATACGACAATTTGGGAAGCCGGTCTCGGTTACGGTATTACGCCTGACTTAGATGTAAATGTAGGTTATCGTTATGTAAACACTAAATTGACTGATAAATGTGATTTCGGTGCTCTTGATGATGCCAACATCAGCTACAAAGGTATCATTGCCGGTCTTTCTTATCGTTTTGGCGGTAGCAGTGAAGAAGCTCCTGCTCCGGCGTTGGTGTGCAGAATAACGATGTGACCGGTCAGGTCCTGTTCCACAGCCACAGCCTCAAGCTGCGCCTGTAGTACAACAAGCTCCGGTACAACGCAATGATTACTATTTAGAAAGCGTTCACTTCGGTTTTGACGAAGATCAACCACTTGGCACTGAACAATCTAAATTAGATCATTTTGTACAGGTAGCTAAAGCTAACCCAACCCATACTTTCAAATTGGTAGGTAACACTGACTCCCGCGGTACTGACGGTTACAACAATGCTCTTTCTCAACGCCGTGTTGACAATGTAGCAGCTTATGCACAGAGCCAAGGCGTACCGGCTTCTCAGTTGGTACTTAACTACAAAGGCGAAAATGATCCGGTAGCTTCCAATGACTCTGATCAAGGTCGTGCCGACAACCGTCGTGTAGATATTTGGGAAAACAAATAATAATCAGCGTCATAATATTTCACAATGCAGTTTAGGTGATACATGACTCGATTTTGCAGTTAACATGCAGTGCTGAGACATATAATGAGGATTCCATTAATGGAATCCTCATTTTTTAATACTATAGCTAAGATAACAGGCTTCTTACATTTAACGGTAAAAAGCTTTTTAATATATATAAAATAATTTACATAAAATAAAAGCTGAGTGAGATTTATAGTATACGCTTGGCCGGCTATTTATTATATTGCGAGAGAGGTGTTGCGTATGAATACATTTGTTATCGTGTTAGTTGCCTTTATGGCGGCTATCGGGCCGTTAAGTACGGATATTTATTTACCGGGCTTACCGACTATTGCCCGAGATTTAGGTACAACCGCATCGGGTGGCCAACTTAGTTTGACCACTTGTTTAATCGGTCTGGCTTTGGGGCAGGTTTTAATCGGGCCTTGGAGCGATGGTGTAGGCCGTCGTAAGCCTGTTATGGTGTCTTTTATCGGTTTTGCTATAGCTTCATTTTTGTGTGGCACGGCTGCAACATTGACAGAATTTCTCGTGTGGCGCTTTGTGCAGGGGGTTGCCGGAGCTGGTTGTATTGTGTTGAGTCGTTCTATTGCCAGTGATACGCATAAGGGCAATGAATTGACGCGTTTTATTGCCTTGTTGGTTTTAATTACATCCGTTGTACCTATTGCGGGACCGGTTATTGGCGGTCTAATTCTGCAATATTGGAATTGGGAAGCTATTTTCTTATTATTAACGGCTTGCGGTATCATTGGTGCTGTATGGTCTATGGCTGTGTTACCGGAAACTTTGCCGGTAGAGAGACGCTTGCAAGGCGGGCTGAAAGAATCTGTTCGTAATATGTCGGCTTTGTGGAATAATAGAAATTATCGCGGTTATTTCTTGGTACAAGGTTTTGCTTCCATGGGGCTTTTCGGCTATATCGGTGCGTCTCCGTTTATTATGGAAGGACTGTACGGTTTTACGCCTACCGAGTTCAGTATTTTCTTTGGCGTCGGATCCGGTTGCTTGGCTTTGGGGGCACAGATATTCGGGCGTATCAGTAAGAGTCTCGGGGAGCGCACTGTATTGTGGTGGGGCAATGTTGGCGGTGCCATATTAGGATTAATTCTCTTGGTAATCGCAGCCATAGAACCACAGAGTCCTTGGTTTATTATGATTGCTTTGGCGTTCGTAATTTTCAGTTGCGGTTGTACTTTACCACTCAGCTTTTCCAGTGGTATGAATGCCCATAAAGGGATGGCCGGCAGTGCTTCCGGTTGGTTAGGGGTTATTTCTTTCTTGGCCGGTGCTGTTGCCTCACCGCTGGTAGGTATCGGCGGTGGTCATAGTATGTGGCCTATAGCTGTCTTGGTAGTGGGTGAACATGTGGCCTCTTTATTGAGTATGAAAGCGTTTACGACCGAATCGGATTAGTTAATATTAAAGACCGGCAATTATGGAATTGTCGGTCTTTTTTTATTCATACTTTATTGAAAGGAATTCTTTAACAGGGTAAAATGTAATAAAGACACATACATGTTTTGTGTGTTTAATTTTTTTGTAAGTTAATCCTATTTAAAAAGAAGGATTTAAAAAATTTATAATTAAATGAGGAGAGAGATTATGATTAAAGATAAATCCATTGAAGAAGCCAGAGCAGAGATACATTTTACCCGTAAAATGAATGCCTGCCCAATTGATTTTTCACCATTCCAGTCCAGCAATCCGCGTGAAGATCGTACCCGTCAATTCCTGAATCGCTTTTTAGGCCAGCGGGAGGACTATGTAATATGAGTCAACCGACTGATGCTAAAACGGCCAATACGGTAGTTAAAGCGACCGCCACAGTAACTAAAACGGTGCCGGTGGGGATTACCTATCGCCAACTGACCAAGGACGACGGGGCGGCCTATTACAACGTGCTCATCGATGGCTATGCCAGTAATTTGGCAGTGGGCGTAGATTTTTCAGCCAGTCACATGACGGAAACGGAAGCCATTGCTTGGGGTGAAACGCATCCTACCTACGGCCTTTTTGTCGACGGTGAATTGGCCAGTTCCATTACTTTGCGTATGCCGTGGGGACCCAATCCGGGACCTCGTGAATTCCCTCATATCGGTCATTTTGTCACATCGCCCCGTTTTAAAAAACAGGGCTATGCCAAGAAAATGCTGGCGTGGATAGAAACGGCTATATTGCGTGATCAACTGAAATCGCCGCTCGTGACCTTGGGCACGGCCGATACCCATCCGTGGCTCAAAGATATGTACTTGAGCATGGGCTTTAATATCACTAAAGTGACTCAATTGCCGGGCAAAAAGCATCATACGATTTACTTTGAGAAGAAAATTGTATAATAAACTGTATTTAAAAATTCTATCCTGCTATGGCACGATAGAATTTTTTTATGCGTAATATTCAAAGTGAAGACTAGGTGTCCGCCGGATTTTATGGTATACTGCAGTGGGAGATAGTATTCTGTGGAAACTATACTCTATCTGACACACAATGCTTCATGTATGAAAACAGCCGTTTACGTATGGGCAATCGCCGCTTGTGGCAATGTCTAATACAGGGAAGGGCTTAGTTTGTCTGTTTTCGGTGTTCGATGGATACGTCTCCTCGAACGCCGTTTTTTTATTGTCTTATTTTGAGACAACAGTAAAGGAGATATACATGATACGTGAAGTATTAGCGGGTAAAATTCACCGCGCAACGGTGACTCAAGCCGCTTTAGATTATGTGGGCAGTATTACGGTAGATACGGAACTGCTCGAAGCTGCCGGTATTTTGGAATACCAGAAGGTAGATATTGTAAATGTAAATAACGGTGAACGTTTTCAGACGTACACGATTAGCGGCGAAGCCGGTAGCGGTGTGATTTGTCTGAACGGTGCCGCCGCTCGCTGCGCTTGTCCGGGCGATACGGTTATTATTATGGCCTATGGACAGTTAAGCGATGAAGAAGTTAAAACTCATAAACCGTCCGTGGTGTTTGTGGATGAAAAGAATGCCATTGTAAGGGTAACAAATTACGAAAAACATGGTTTGTTGGCCGATATGAAGTAATTGTGCTGTCAGAGCAGAGCTATCTTCACAAACATACTTGTGAAAGGACGTAAAATATATGAAAACAGTAACAACGATTAAAGAAGTACGCGACGCGGTTAAAGCATGGCGTCGTGCCGGTGAAACCGTAGGTTTGGTACCCACTATGGGATTCTTACATGAAGGTCATGCATCGCTTATTAAAAAAGCGGTAGCGGATAATGACCATGTGGTGGTATCTACGTTTGTTAATCCGACCCAATTCGGTCCTAACGAAGATCTTGATTCCTATCCGCGCGATGAAGCTCGGGATGCGGCTTTATGTGAAGAAATGGGTGCCGATTTGATGTTCCGTCCGGATCCTAAGGAAATGTATACGGATGCGAAAGTATCCGTTGTAGTTAAGGATATGAATGAGCATTTATGCGGTGTATCGCGTCCGATTCATTTTCACGGCGTTTGCACGGTAGTCACCAAATTATTTAACATTGTTACACCGGATAAAGCCTATTTCGGTCAAAAAGATGCCCAGCAATTGGCTATTATCCGTAAGATGGTAGAAGATTTGAACAGTCCGGTTGAAATCGTAGGTTGTCCGATTGTCCGCGAAGCAGACGGCCTCGCAAAATCTTCGCGCAATACCTATTTATCACCGGAAGAACGCGAAGCGGCTCTTTGTCTGTCTCGTGCGATTTTTTATGGCCAAGACCATATTAAAGCAGGGATGCCGGCAGAAAAATTATTGTCGGTTATGACGGATATTGTAGCCGATGAACCGCTTGCCAAAATCGAATATATCAAAGCGGTCGATGTGTTGACCATGGAAGATGTAGATGTTATCGATCGTCCTGTGTTGGTTGCTATGGCCGTTTATATCGGTAGAACACGCTTGATTGATAATTTCAGTTTTAATCCGGCTGACAAGGCTATTTAAATAAGGCGGGTGATTTTATGAAACCGTTGCTTTCGACATTAAAAAGCCTGACCGGCTTTGTGACTAAGTATATCGGTGTGATTATCATTGCGTTTACGATTTGGGCGTGTATAACGCCGTCTGTGTTCAGTTGGACCGTAAGCTATACATCGGTCTTTTTGGGCGTCGCCATGTTCGGCATGGGGCTCTCCATTCGTGCTAAGGATTTTAAAATGGTGCTCGCCAATCCGAAAGAAGTAATTTTGGGCGGTGTATTGTTACAATATACGATTATGCCACTCACGGCCTACGTGCTGTGTAAGGCACTTAATTTGCCGACGGATATTGCCATCGGCGTCATTTTGGTAGGCTGTTGCCCCGGCGGCACAGCCAGCAATGTAATTACTTATATTGCCAAAGGTGATGTGGCTTTGTCTGTAGGCATGACCATTGCATCGACTTTATTGGCTCCTTTATTGACCCCGTTTTTGATTTATTCGTTGGGCGGTACTTGGGTAGAGGTATCTTTTTTAGCCATGGTATTGTCCGTCGTTAAAGTTGTTCTGATTCCTGTGTTGGTGGGGATTGCCATTCATCATTTCTTCGGTAAAAAATTGGAAGCATTATTGGCTACTATGCCGCTTGTATCATCCGTTGCCATTGTTATGATTATTGCCGGAATTATTTCGGTGAATGTGACGAAGATTTTTACGGCCGGCCTGGTGGTCTTGGCGGTTGTAATCTTGCACAATCTTATCGGCATGGCTTTAGGACTTACGGCGGCTAAAGTATTGCGTGTTTCTTATGCTAAAGAAACCGCTATTACTATCGAGGTAGGTATGCAAAACAGCGGGCTCGCCGTATCGCTGGCAACCCTCCATTTTGCTATGAATCCGTTGGCTACTTTACCGGGGGCGACTTTCAGCGTATGGCATAATATTTCCGGTGCTGTTTTTGCATCTATTCGTCAGAAACATGACGGCACGGAATCAATGATTTCGTCGAAGATAGTGAAGAGTGCCGAATAAGTTGATTGCAGAATTATGTAAGTTATAAAGGAGTAGCGTATGGATGAACAAGCATGGGAACAGTTGCTTAATATTAAGACGGCCGGTCGTGACGACAGTCAGTTTGACGGCGAACATCATCCGTATGAGCCGACTGATTATGCGGTTCTTGAACGTTTGATAAGTACGGGCTATATCGGCAAACATAATGTTCTTATTGATTATGGCAGCGGTAAAGGTCGGGTCAGTTTTTTCTTGGCTCATGAAACTCGCTGCCGTTGTATCGGCGTGGAATTTGATGAGCGTTTATGGGAACGGTCTTTGGCCAATCAAAAGACAGCCGTGGTCGGTAAGCGTGTAGAATTTATTCATGATGATGCGGTTACTTTCAAAGTACCGAAAGAAGCTGATTGTTGCTTTTTCTTTAATCCTTTTGCCTTACATACTTTGAAGCGGGTATTGGCGAATATATTCGACTCTGTTTATCAAGAACCGCGGCGCATGCGACTCTTTTTCTACTATTCGTATGAAGAAACCGAAGCATTTTTGCTTAATCATGTAAATCTTCAAGTGGAAGATGTGTTGGATTGTCGTGATTTATTTGACGCTGAAGATATACGTGAAAAAATATTGGTCCTAACTGTGGACGATACGATTTTTAGATAAAAAACTGCGACCTGAAGTCTATTTATAAGGACTTTAGGTCATTTTATTATTGAATATTATATTAAAAATTAATAAAGTTTTCTATACATTTAAATCATAGAATCAGTAAACACTTGATTCCTACTGAAATCATCGGGATAATCGTTTAGGCGATTTTTTGATAATCACATACTATAATATAATATTAGGATTGCATTATTCGTATTTGATAATTGACACTCCAATCAGACGCGTTACAATAAGGTCGTAGATATTTCTACTAGGGTGACAACATTGTCTGTGACGGACGTATTTCTTATCAGCTATTATTATTTATGATACGAACCTTCACCTGCAATGTTGTTAAGACATTGGAGGTGTTTTTTGTGGAAATGAATGGGTTGTACATTGTAATCGCCTCGGCGTGCATCCTCGTTTTAGCTTACCGCTATTATGGGGCTTTCTTAGCCGCCAAGGTACTCGTGTTGGACCAGTTCCGTCCGACACCGGCCGTTGTTCATAACGACGGTCATGACTATGTGCCTACCAATAAGTGGGTAACATTCGGTCACCATTTTGCGGCCATTGCCGGTGCAGGTCCTTTGGTAGGTCCTGTTATTGCCGCACAGTTCGGGTATTTACCGGGTTTATTATGGATCTTGATCGGGTCGGTTGTAGCTGGTGCCGTTCATGACATGGTTATTCTGTTTGCGTCGGTTCGTTACGACGGCAAATCCATTGCCGATATTGCGAAGGAAGAAATTTCCAATTTGGCCAGTGTCGGTGCCATGCTTGCCACCTTGTTCCTTTTGATTATCACGTTGGCTGGTATGGCCGTAGTAGTAGCCAATGCGCTTCATAACTCCGCATGGGGCTTCTTCTCCGTAAGCATGACGATTCCAATCGCAATTTTTGTAGGTATTTATTTACGCTGGCTTCGTCCCGGCAAAATTCAGGAAGCTACGGTTATCGGTGTAGTACTTATCTTTGCAGCTATTATTTACGGTCCTCAAGTAGCCGCTTCTTCCTATGCAAGCTGGTTCCTTTATGACTTACAGACCATCGAAATTATGTTGGCTGTATACGGGTTCTTTGCGGCCGCATTACCTGTTTGGTTATTGCTCGCACCACGTGATTATTTATCCACGTACTTAAAAATCGGTACTATCGGTGCGTTGGCTTTAGGGATTATCATCGTAATGCCTATTATCCAAATGCCGGCCGTTACCCAGTTCATTCACGGCGGCGGTCCTGTACTTAAAGGTTCTGTATTCCCATTCATTTTCATTACCATCGCCTGCGGTGCTTTGTCCGGTTTCCATACAGTAATTGCTACCGGTACAACACCTAAGATGATTACTAACGAAAAAGAAATCTTACCTATCGGTTACGGTGCTATGCTTACCGAAGCATTCATTGCCATGATGGCTTTGATTGCCGCTACCGCTTTACATCCTGATGACTATTTTGCCATTAACTCCACGGCTGAATCTTTCAAAGCATTAGGACTTCAAGTCCATGAATTACCGGCCTTATCTCAGATGGTCGGCGAAGATTTAATGCACCGTCCGGGCGGCGCCGTTTCCTTGGCTGTCGGCATGGCGCACATCTTCTCCCGCTTGCCTAATATGGATCATCTCATGGGTTACTGGTACCATTTCTGCATCATGTTCGAAGCTTTATTTATTATGACTTTGATCGATGCCGGTACTCGTGTAGGTCGTTATTTGTTACAAGAATTGTTGGGTCGTTTCTACAAACCGCTTGAAAACGTTAACTGGGCACCGGGGGTATATGGTTGTGCTGCGTTAATTTGCCTCATGTGGGGTTACCTCGTATTACAAGGTAACATCGGTATCATTTGGCCTCTATTCGGTGTATCCAACCAGTTGCTCGGTACTATGACCTTAGCCGTAGGTACTACGGTAATTATGCGTCTCGGCCACAAACGTTACGCTTGGGTAACCGGTGTACCATGTTTCTTTATGGCTATCATCGCTATTGCCGCCGATTATGAAAACGTATTCTACAGTTACATTCCGGCCGGCAAATGGACCTTGGTTGCCTTCAGTGTTGTCATGTTCCTCATGATTGTTATCGTATTGGTAGAAGCCATTCGCAGCTGGATTCGTTTGGCAAAAATTCCGCAAAACTATAAGACACAAGCCGAAGAAGAAGCTGAAAGTCTTAAGAAATACGGTGCCGTTAAGGTTGAAGTTAAATAAAATTCTTAAAGCTGAGATATATAGCTTTAAACAGGTTCATGTGAACCTGTGCAGGCTGAACTTGGTTTGAATGACATTTATATAATAGCCGCCCCGGACTTGTTCGAGTTTGGGGCGGTTATTTGTATATACATAATATATTCAATCTTAATCGCGGAAAAGCCGTAAAAATTTTGTCAAATAATGGCCTCCCGATACCCATATATTGAAGTTCTTGCAGTTTTGTGCTAGAGTAAGCTTATGAATGATATTCTATAGTAATAGGAGATTACAAACAATGAGTGCACAACCAATGACAGTTTCGTACAACTATCGAGAACAGCTCTGTGTTGACTCGGCTCCGGGCCCCGGCACCATCGTCATTTTTGGTGCTTCCGGTGACTTGACTAAACGAAAATTGTTACCAGCTATATATGCTTTGTTTGAGCGTAAACTATTGCCTGAAAAATTTGCCGTAATCGGCGTGGCTCGCACGGAAATGACCAATGAAGCATTTCAAGAAGAAGTGCGTGAAGCTATGGCCGCTAATGGCGATACCGTAACGGATGAGTTCTTGGCAAAGTTCTCTTACGTAGCCGGCCAGTATACGGAATCGGCTACCTTTGAACAGCTTGAAACTGAGCTTAAACGTGTCAGTGAAGAACACGGTACCGAAGGCAATGCATTATTTTATCTGGCTATGCCGCCGACAATGTTTGAACCGATTGTAAAAGGTTTGGCGGAACAGGGCTTGCTCGAAGAGGAAGATGCTTGGTCCCGTGTTATTATTGAAAAACCGTTCGGACATGATTTGGAAAGTGCTGTAGCACTTGATAAATCCTTGAAACGTTATATTAAAGAATCACAGACTTACCGAATTGACCATTATTTGGGCAAAGAAACGGTACAGAATATTTTGATGCTTCGTTTTGCCAATGCAATTTTTGAACCGCTTTGGAACCACACCTATATTGAAAAAGTGGAAATTACGGTAGCGGAAGAATTAGGCGTTGAAAAACGTGCCGGTTATTATGATAAAGCCGGTGCTTTGCGTGATATGTTCCAGAACCACATGGTGCAGATGTTGTCCCTGATTGCCATGGAACCGCCGGCTATTTTTGAAGCTGATGCATATCGTGATGAAATTGCCAAATTGATTTCGTCCATTCGTCCGTTGGAAGGACAAGATCTCGGCAAAATCTCTGTTCGCGGTCAATATGTCGAAGCTGTTGACTCGGAACGTCCGGCCGTAGGTTATCGTAAAGAAGAAGGGGTAGCACCGAATTCTCAAACAGAAACTTATGTGGCGCTAAAACTCTTCGTCGATAATTGGCGTTGGCGCGGCGTGCCGTTCTATATGCGTACAGGCAAACGCTTACCTAAAAAATCCAGTGAAATCGCTATTACGTTTAAGCCGATTCCGCATTCGATTTTTAAACCGATTCGTCCGAAGGACTTTAACCAAAATGTGTTGTTATTGCGCATGCAACCGCATGAAGGCATGGGTTTATCTTTGGAAGTTAAATCACCGGGTTCCAAACTTTGCGTAAATACTTTGGAAATGGATTTCTCCTACAGTGATTTTATGCAGGGAGAAGATATTCCGGATGCTTATGAACGCTTGATTTTGGATGCTTTGCTGGGCGATCAGACTTTGTTTGTTCGCAATGATACGGTAGAAGCTTCCTGGCGTTTATTTATGCCGTTATTGCGGGCGTGGGAAGCCGATTTGGATAATGTGCCGCTTTGTTTCTATCCGGCTTACAGTGAAGGACCGAAAGAAACCAATGAAATCTTAGAAGGAGGTTCCTTACAATGGCGCAAGATTTAATTCGTTCATTTGAAACGGCTCAAGAAGTAGCGGAAGCGGTGGCGAAAGATTTTATCGCTTACACCAATCAGTGTATTGCCGAAACGGGGACTTGCGTGGTGGCTATTTCCGGCGGTACAACGCCGAATACTTTATTTGAGTTGCTTAATACCGACGAATATCGTAAGCAATTGGATTGGGAAAATATATTCTTCCTCTGGGTGGATGAACGTTTTGTACCGCAATCTAATCCGGATAATAATTTTTATCGTGCGAAAGAACGCCTTTTTGCCTCTATCGGCGGTTGTAGTCATTTCTATCCGGTGCCTACTAACAGCGGTACGGTGGAAGAAGCGGCTGACGCTTATGAAAAAGAAGTGGCAACGGTGCTCAGCGCGAATGAAAAAGAAGGCGTAGACTTGGCTTTGTTGGGCCTTGGTGATGACGGTCATACAGCTTCTTTGTTTGCCCGTTCAGAGGCTCTCAACGAAAAGAAACGAAATGTAATTCCTGTAACGGATGGCAAGGTTTGGCAGCGCGTGAGCATGTCATTCCCGTTTTTGGCCAAAGCGAAAAACGTATGGTTTACCGTAGTCGGTGAATCTAAGGCGGCAGCACTCGGCCGCGTGCTTCGTCAGCGTAAAGAGTATATGGATGACTCATGGGAGGATCGTATCGGTCATGTACTTCCTGGCGCTGTACTCTCACAGGACACCGTAACATGGTATGTAGATAAAGCCGCTAAAAATTAATACTTAAATTGACAATTCGCTATGACATTTTCTATAGCATTTTAGTGGAGTTTCATGTTACACTGTAAATAGAAATGATTGTTATTGTAGCTAAACGAGGTGAAAATTATGTTTAATTTCGGAACACAAGAATTAATTTTGGTGCTTGTTATTGCGCTTGTTGTGTTCGGACCGGGAAAGCTACCGGAAGTGGGCAAAGCCATTGGCAAAGGTATCAATGAATTCAAAGATGCCGTAAGCTCTGATAAGAAAAAAGAAAAAGAAGAAAAAGTATCTGATGTGGCTAAAGTGGAAACGATTGACGTGGAAGCGGGCGCCGTTAATGATAAAAAACATAAAGAAATAGAATAAATTGATAATAAGGCCTCCCTATGCCGTCAGGCCCGGGGAGGCTTTTGCGACTAAATCGTTATAAATTCTTAATTGTATTTACAGATTCACTTTGTGAATCGGAAGATTGGAGGAACACACTATGTGTAAAGATTGTGGTTGCGGCAGTACAGGTCATGCTCATCAGCAGGTATTCACTGTACCGGGAATGATGTGCAGTAATTGTGAAAATACAGTAAAAACAGCAGTACTCGGTTTACCGGGCGTTATGTCTGCTGATGTGGATTTGAAATCCAAAGATGTAACTATTTCCTATGACAGCAGCAAAGTAAATGTTGCTGCCATTAAAGAAGCCATTGATGCAACGGGCTTTGAAGTAGCTTCCGTTTCCGAAGCAACTCATGCTCATGAAAGCGGCGGGCTCATGGGCTCTTTAAAACGTATGTTTAAGTAAAATAGCGATGCGTCCGTTGCGAGGGTAACGGACGTTTTTTGCGTTAAGCGTATTGGCAGTCCTTAGCGTTGAGGAGTTAATCATGATTAAAAAGTTTGACAATGAAACCTTTAATTGGGAGGGTGTAGACACGTTAGTCTATAAACAGGACGGCAGTCCCTTTAAGGATGTGACTCGTCAGGTGCTGTTTGACGGCGCTTTCGACATTCCCTGCCAATTTCGTTATTTTGAAGTAAAACCGGGTGGTTATTCGACCTTAGAACACCATGAACATACTCACATGGTTATGATTTTCAGAGGGCATGGGCAATGTTTATTGGGTGAAAATGTGGTGGATGTAAAAGTAGGCGACTTTATTGAAATCCCAAGTCATACGATTCATCAGTTCCGCGCCAATAAGGGCGATTATGTAGGATTTTTATGTCTCGTTAATGTAGATCGGGATAAGGTGAAAATTCCGTCCCCGGAAGAAATTGAAGCCTTAAAAGACAATCCGACCGTCAAAGAGTTTTTAGAAAGTTGTTAAAAGGTGTAAGCTGTGTTATAATTAACTGTTATTTAATAGATTGACACTTTAAGCTATACCTTTAGATATAGTTAATATGTTTATAGCGAAACAGGAGGCATACATACATGATTCGCGAAGATATTCGTAATGTTGCAATTATTGCACACGTTGACCATGGTAAAACAACCTTGGTGGACGCCCTTTTAAAACAAAGCCATATTTTTAGAGCGAATGAAAAAGTGGCAGAGCGTGTTATGGACTCTAACGATCTTGAAAGAGAACGTGGTATTACCATTTTGTCTAAAAATACGGCTGTTATGCACAACGGCGTAAAAATCAACATCGTTGACACCCCGGGCCATGCTGACTTCGGCGGCGAAGTAGAACGCGTACTCAACATGGTTGACGGCGTATTGTTGTTGGTTGACGCTTTTGAAGGTCCGATGCCACAGACTAAATACGTACTTCGTAAAGCTTTGGAACAGAAATTAAAACCAATCGTAGTTATCAATAAAATCGACCGTCCGGACCAACGCGTTCATGAAGTAGAAGACGAAGTATTGGAACTCTTCATGGAACTCGAAGCCGATGACGATCAATTGGACTTCCCGGTTGTTTATGCATCTGCTCGTGACGGTATTGCCAAATTGTCTATGGAAGACGAAGGCAAAGATATGCAGCCTTTATTTGAAATATTGCTCAAAGAAATTCCGGCTCCGCAGGGTGACATTGACGGTCCGTTGCAGTTCATGGTTACAACTCTTGACTATGATGATTATGTTGGTAAAATCGCCGTTGGTCGTATCGTACGCGGTCGTATGAAAACTAACCAACCGGTTGTTATCATGAACGGTGAAAGCACTCGTAAAGCAAAAATCGGTCGTGTTTACACTTACAACGGTTTGAACCGTGTAGAAACCGATGAAACTGCTATGGGTGACATTACCGCTTTTGTTGGTATCGAAGACATTAACATCGGTGAAACCGTAGCTGATGCGGAACATCCTGAAGCATTACCGGCTATTACTATTGATGAACCTACTTTGTCCATGGTATTCTCCGTTAACAACTCTCCATTCGCCGGTCGCGAAGGGGATTATGTAACAAGCCGTCATTTACGTGATCGTTTGTTCAAAGAAGTAGAAACCAACGTATCTATGAAAGTAGAAGAAACCGAATCTCCGGACGCATTCAAAGTATCCGGTCGCGGCGAACTTCATTTGGCTGTTTTAATCGAAACTATGCGTCGTGAAGGGTATGAATTACAGGTAGGTAAACCTCGCGTAATTTACAAACGCATTAACGATCAGCTTTGCGAACCATTGGAATACTTAACTATCGACGTACCTCAGGAATTCATGGGTACCGTTATGGAAAACTTGGGCGCTCGTAAAGCCGAATTAATTAACATGACCGAATTGGCCGGCTACCTTCGCTTGGAATTCATCATCCCGGCACGTGGTCTTATCGGTTTCCGAGCTCAATTCTTAACCAGCACTAAAGGTAACGGTATCATGAACCATGTGTACCATGGCTATGCACCGTTCAAAGGCGATATTCCGGGTCGTACCCGCGGCGCTTTGGTAGCCTTCGAAGACGGCGAAACAACTCCTTACGGCTTGAACTCCGTACAGGATCGCGGTACTTTATTCGTAGGGCCTAATGAAGCGGTATATACCGGTCGCATTATCGGTGAAAACTCTCGTGAAACCGACATGGACGTTAACCCTTGTAAGAAAAAACATGTTACCAACATGCGTTCCAGCGCTTCTGACGAAGCTGTTCGTTTGACACCGCCTCGTATTTTCAGCTTGGAACAGGCTTTGGAATGGATTAACGATGATGAATTGGTAGAAGTTACACCGCACAGCATTCGCATGCGTAAAACTATTTTGGATCGTGCCGCTCGCGCTAAAGCAGCTAAAAACGGTCGCTAAGAATTATTATGAGTTGGTGGCAGCGACGGTCGTCGCGTAAAACACAGTCTAAGACATATGAATTACGAATAGCCGGTGAGCTTATACCGTATACGGTGACGTGGAAGGCCGTTAAAAACATGAACCTTCGCGTCATGCCGGACGGTACGGTCAAGGTTTCGGCACCGTGGCGTATGCCCGCTCAATCCGTTACCCAATTCGTGTCGGAGCATGAAAGCTTTATTGACAAAGCACGGCAACGCTTTAAGGACCATCGGGCCAATCAGGAGAAAGTTGTATCTTATCGCTATGAGACGGGTGAGCTTTTTCCTATATTGGGATATGAGGCTCGCTTGGAAGTGGCCGAGATAGAGGCGAATCATGCACCGTATGTTTCGTGGAGCGAATCGGAGCCGGCCGTCCTTTACATGTTTGTTAAACCGCATAGTACGGTAGCTGAACGGGCAGCCTTACTGGAGAAGTTCTGGGAGGGTTTGGTCGAGGATGTCGTAAAGAGTATGCGTGATCGTATTTATCATCGCTATATTGAAGCCGGTTATGATGTACCGTATCCGAAACTTCGAATTCGTGAAGCGAAAACACGTTGGGGGTCCTGTTCGCTAAGAACAGAACGAATTATGATTAATCAAAAATTATTAATCGGGCCCCGTTTATTTCTGGAATATGTAATGATTCATGAGTTTGCCCATTTTATTCAACCTAATCACTCGTCACGATTTTGGCAAGTGGTGGCTGAATTTATGCCACAATGGCAGACGGTGCGACGTGAACTGACTTATTACTTCAGAGGTCGTTAACGAATATTCGTATCAATGTGCGATGAATTGAACAGAAAATTTCCAACTTATGCTATAATTAAATAAGGTACAGATACAGTAAAAGGACTGACCTCGGGGTCGGTCCTTTTTATATAATTCTTGATTGAGGAGGGAACCATGAAACCATTTGTTCATTTGCATAGCCACACTGAATACAGTTTGCAGGATGGTATCAGCCGCCTGCCGCAAATGGTAGCCCGTGCCAAAGAACTCAATATGCCCGCTTTGGCAATTACGGACCATGGTAATATGTGTGGGGCCATCTATTTTTATAAAGAAGCCAAAAATGTGGGTATAAAACCTATTATCGGCTGTGAAGTATATGTGACGACGGGCAGTCGTTTTGATAAAGACAGCAATAAGCAGGAACGTTTAAAGCATCTTATTTTGTTGGCAGAAACCATGGAAGGGTATCAAAACCTGACTAAAATCGTATCACGCGGCTTTACGGAAGGTTTTTATCGCAAACCGCGCGTGGATCATGAATTACTAAAGGAACACAGTAAAGGTATTATAGCCCTTAGCGCTTGTATTCAAGGGGAAGTGCCGCAATGTTTGTTGCAGGATAATCCGGACGGCGCTAAACGGGCTGTAGAGACATATTTGGATATTTACGGGAAGGATAATTTCTTTTTGGAAATCCAAAATCACGGTTTGCCGGCGGAAGTAAGAGCCCAGGAAGGTCTTATAAAACTCGCGAAGGAATACGGTGTGGGACTGGTATGCTCCAATGATTTTCATTATGTTCTTAAAGAAGATGCGGATGCTCAGGATATTAAAGTGTGCATCGCTACCGGGGCCAAAGTGGCCGATACGGATCGCTTAAAATTCCCAAATGACGAATTTTATATGAAAAGCGGCGATGAAATGGCGGAACTTTTCGGACATATTCCGGGCGCTATGGAAAATACCTTAGCCATTGCGGAGCGCTGTAATGTAGAGTTCAATTTTGATGAACATCATTTGCCTCATTTTGATGTGCCGGATGGCGAAACGGCAACGACCTATTTACGCCATCTGTGCGAACGGGAGGTACCGCGCCTTTACGGGACGATGACGCCGGAACTCAAAGAGCGCCTTGACTATGAGTTGTCGGTTATTGCCCAGATGGGTTTTGACGACTACTTCCTTATCGTGTGGGACTATGTCCGTTATGCTCGTGAGCATGATATTTTGGTAGGCCCGGGCCGTGGCAGTGCGGCTGGTTCTGTAGTAGCTTACTTACTCGGCATTACCGGCCTTGATCCGTTGAAATATAATTTGCTCTTTGAACGTTTCTTGAATCCGGAACGTGTCAGCATGCCTGATATTGATATCGACTTTTGCTACGAAAAACGTGGCAAGGCGATTGAATATGTTACGGCGAAATACGGGCAGGCCCGTGTGGCTCAGATTATCACTTTCGGTACGGAGGCGGCTCGTGCCGTTATTCGTGATGTAGGGCGTGTACTCGATCATCCGCTCCCCGAAGTTAACCGTTTGGCTAAGATGATTCCCAATGAATTGGGTATTACGCTGGACAAAGCGTTAAAAGGTAAAGATTTAAAACAACTCTATGAAAATGACCCGAAGGTGCGTGAACTCTTCGATTACGGTCGTAAGTTGGAAGGTATTGTACGTAATGCGTCCACTCATGCGGCGGGGGTCGTAATTTCGGCGGCACCGTTGGAAGATCATGTGCCGATTCAAAATGCCAACGACAGTGGCTTTGTTACGCAATATGATAAAGATAATATTGAAGAATTGGGCCTTTTGAAAATGGACTTCTTAGGACTCCGTACCTTAACCGTTATGGATGATGCCCTAAAACTCATCAAAGCCAACCGCGGTATCGATTTGGATTTTGATAACATTCCGCTCGATGATAAGGCGGCCTGTGATTTATTGACCAGAGGGGATACACCGGGTGTATTCCAACTTGAATCGGAAGGGATTACTAAACTCGTAATGGATCTTCGCCCCGAGCATTTTGAAGACCTCATCCCACTTGTTGCTTTATATCGTCCGGGACCTTTGGGGAGCGGCATGGTGGAAGACTTCATTAAACGTCGTCACGGGGAAATGGAAATTACCTATCTTCATCCGCTGTTGGAACCGATTTTAAAAGACACTTTCGGTGTTATTCTCTATCAGGAACAGGTTATGCAGATTGCGTCCGCTATGGGCGGCTTCTCACTGGGGCAAGCCGACCTTATGCGCCGTGCTATGGGTAAGAAAAAGGAATCCGTGCTTAAAGCACAACGGGAATCCTTCATTGCCGGCTCGGTTCAAAATAATATTCCGGAAGCCGTCGCCAATGAAGTATTCGATTTGCTCGTATACTTTGCAGGCTATGGCTTTAATAAATCGCACAGTGCGGCGTATGCCTATATTGCCTATCAGACGGCGTATTTGAAGGCTCGCTTTTTTCCTGAATTTATGGCGGCGACCATGACCAGTTTTATGACGAACGTGGATAAGCTGACTTACTATATTAATGATTGTAAAAAACACGGCGTTGAAGTACTGGGTCCGGATATAAATTACGGGGAACAGGCCTTTGCCGTACAGAACGGTGCCATTCGTTTCGGCCTAGGCGGTGTCAAGAGTGTAGGCGATAATGCGGTGGAACAGCTGCTCTTGGAACGCCGGCGTAACGGTTTATACAGTTCTATTTTTGATTTTTGTAAACGCGTTGATTCGCGTGTAGTGAATAAGCGTTTGTTGGAAAGCTTAATTCGTTGCGGCGCTATGGATAGTTTTAAAGAAAATCGCAATCAGCTCTTAGCTATGTATGAAGGGGCTCAAGGGTTGGGACAGCGGCTTCAAAAAGAAGAGGCTCGGGGCACCATGAGCCTCTTCGGCGATGAACCGTCCGTGGCGGAAACCATTGAGGTGCCGGAACTTGAAGACCTTTCCATGGATGAAAAATTACGCGATGAAAAAGAATATACCGGTTTTTATATTTCCGGACATCCGCTTAATGCGTATGAAGCGGAATTAAAAGGCTTGTTTGAAATGGGAAAACTTAACGAAAATCCGGAACAGTATGATAAGCAGGAAGTCACCGTAGGCGGTCTTATTGTAGAAAAGACCGACCGAATTACCCGTCGCAATGATGTTATGTCTGTTTTGCGACTGGAAGATTACTCCGGGGCGGTCTCCGTCGTTGTGTTCCCACAGAAATTTCAGCAATATCAATCTATGCTGGCTGTCGATATGGCCGTGCGTATTTCGGGGCGTATTGATGCCGATGAAAAGGGAGTCCAGATTATCGCGGATACGATTAAACCGCTAAAAATTAATTATGATACGGCCAAGCGGGTTATTTTGCATATTCGGCCCGGTTTTGATACGGCCGAAGCCAGCAATGCATTGAAAAAAATACTGCTCAATGCAAGTGGGACGATACCTGTCACTTTTTATTTGCATCGTCAGCGAAAACGCATAGATGTAGCTAAGGAATATTACTTTGCCCCAGGGACTGAAATATGCCGGGCCGTGGAAGAAATTTTAGGGCCCGATAGTGTAGAAATACTTTAGTTTATTAGTGTATAATGAGTACTATGAAGGGAAAACATAGGCTTTATTCCAATCCATTATGAGTGAGGTATTTACTATGAAAAAGACAAAAATTGTTTGTACTATCGGACCGAGCACTGATGCGCCCGGCGTATTGGAACAAATGCTGCAGGCGGGGATGAATGTAGCACGTTTTAATTTTTCACACGGTTCCTATGAAGAACATACGAAACGTATGGAAGCTGTGCGAGCGGCCTCGAAGAAAACAGGTATGGGGGAACTTTTGCCCATAAAGACATAGCTTTTGAATTCGGGACTTGGCTCAGCCCTGAATTTAAACTATATCTCATCAAAGAATACCAAAGACTTAAAGAAGCAGAATCACACCCTTTATTAAGTGAATGGAACGTAAAAAGAATACTTAGTAAAGTAAATTATTCCATACATACGGATGCAATCAAAGACTTTATTATACCTAAAGTAGAAGATTTCAATCAAAAACTTGTTTATGCCGATGAAGCTGATTTGTTAAATCTCGCATTATGGGGATGTACCGCAAGACAATGGCGTGAAGCAAATCCACAATACGCAGATAAGAATATCAATATCAGAGATGTAGCAAGCATAAATGAATTAGTCGTATTATCGAATATGGAATCCTTCAATGCAGAGTTAATCAAGCGTAAGGTGGACAAGTCTAAAAGGTTTACTCATCTTCGGCAGATGGCCAAAGAGCAATTAGCACACTTGAATACGATTGATACCGAAAAAAAGTTCAGAATACTGACAGATAATGACAAACAATTAGAATAATCTCTACAAGATCATTTATTAAAGTATCACTCAATCATCTTAATCAAGCAATGCACATCCTAGTTTCTGTAGTCATCATAGTAAGCGTCATGGCCTATTTCTTTTACGCTTCTTACAGCATCCGTGCCTGTATTTACATGCGTGTCTTCTGTTGCAAGAAAACCGAAGAGAAAATCATAGCCATCACTTTTGATGACGGGCCCGATCCGATACAGACCCCCAAAGTGCTGAAAGTGTTAAGAGAAAAACACATACCGGCCTGCTTTTTTTGCATCGGAAACAAGATAAAAGGCAATGAAGAACTGCTCCGGCAAATCATCAAAGAAGGACATCGTATCGGGAATCATTCCTTCTCCCATTCCGGCTATTTTCCTCTCTATACCTTCAAACGGATGTGCCATGATTTAATTACCTGCCAGCAAGAATTGGAAAAAGTGACCGGCCAACCGGTCCGATGGTTCCGGCCGCCTTTCGGAGTGACCAATCCTACCCTGGCTAAAGCAGTGCGCAGGCTGGGATACATCCCCATTGGTTGGAACATCCGCACACTGGACACTCAGCAACCCACTCCTGAAAAAATTATCAAACACATCAAGAAACGGCTCGTTCCGGGCTCCATCCTTCTGCTACATGACCGGATGCCCGATAGTGACAGGCTGCTGGTACAAGTTCTGGACTTTATAGAAAAAGAGGGGTATACGGTAGTAGCGTTAGATAGGCTGATAAAGGACATGACAAAATAAATTTCTTCTATATTTTCAACAGCAACATCACCAAGTTCCAGAAACGAGACCTGGTTCACCCTTCATGATCAAACCGATAAAAAGATAACTTCGTCTTACGTAAAACATAAAATTCTTCCGCCACTTCATTCCACTCATTACCAACAACTTGCCGTGTGAAAAAGTCTGTAATACCCCCAAACCGGTATGTAAGCGATGGAGTGGAACATTCACCCGTTATTTGCAAGAGAAGCGCAGATATCAGATTAAATCTGACAGGATATGCTGTACTTTCGTTCAACTTAATAGGATGTCAGTGTGTAAACTTCCGATATATACTGTTGCTTCACCAGTTTGAAACGGTGGTTTCACACTGGTGACAACAGCTCTTCACACAGGTGAAAACCCATCTTCACCTAAGTGAAAATCATATCCTACCGTTCTCCTTACAAGAATTCCAACAGACCTTCATCCTGCATAATGACGCTTTCTGCCAAACTGACTCCGACAGGGAAAACGGATAAACCGTTTCGAGGGGGATACAGGAGGATTCGTCACTATAAATTATTGATTAACAATAACATGCCGTGATAAAACAAAAAAATATTGCAACGCAGAAATATAACTTTTTTATTCATTATAATTGCCCATGTGAACGATTGTAGAAACAGGTAAAAATCGTAAATAAGCGATAAAGGTATGAATGGTTTCTCAAAATATACTATCTTTGCTTCCCATTACAAACGGATAAACCTCTATAAAGTATGACCTACATGAAAATACTTTTGCTCTTGATGTTCTGTACAGTCCTGCCGATGCAAGCCCAACAGATGAAGAAACTTACTGATCTGAAAGATTTTGAAGCCCGTCTGCTGCAAGAGGCTAAAAATATAGAGTCCATCGAAAGTAATTTCACTCAGATAAAATATCTGGATGTATTCGATGAGAAAATAACCTCGAAAGGAAAGTTCTATTATAAAAAGAGCAATAAGATATGCATGGACTACGCACAGCCCATGAACTACCTTATCGTGATCAACAACAACCAACTGAAAATAGTATCGGACGGAAAGAAAAGCATCATGGACCTTCACTCCAATAAGATGATGAACCAAATGCAGGATAAGCCTTCAGGACTTCTCGTAATGCTGGTCTGGAGATTCCGAATTCTTCTGCCAGAATACGTTCAGCAGGAAGTGCGTCGCCGGGTTGTAATTCTCCGTTTTGGATATTTTCGATAATTTGTTTCAGAACATCGTTGAATGTACTGGTTTTATCTATTTTTCTAAACATTTATTTTCCTCTTTCCTGGTACATCGTTTCGTAAATAATTATACCAATCGCGTAGGATGCGGATTCGAGTGTGCAGGTATAAAAACGCAGGCGTACGGGCTACGCTGAGGCTTTT
>ENA-OPSG01000416-OPSG01000416.1-human-gut-metagenome-genome-assembly--contig:-NODE-416-length-27697-cov-16.619130_pt1 | contig 27697 bp, 20 predicted proteins | sample MGYA00241454_ERZ501900 | MGnify/ENA primary metagenome ERZ501900 (study PRJEB25962, sample SAMEA2042225) | human gut metagenome | biome: human gut; feature: human-associated habitat; material: faeces... | reverse complement strand
CGGCAGCTGACGCGGCTGCAGAGGCAGCCAAGGCAGCAACCGGGGAAGGCAAGAAGGTAGGCGTGGCCATGCCTACACAGTCATCCGAGCGCTGGATTAACGACGGCGCCAACATGAAAAAGCAGCTGGAAGCTCTCGGATATGAGGTAGACCTTCAGTATGCAGAGGATGATGTACAGATGCAGGTTTCCCAGATTGAGAACATGATTGCGTCCGGCGTTAACTGTCTGGTAATCGCATCCATCGACTCCTCCGCACTTGTAAACGCAGAGGAGCAGGCTAAGAACGCAGGCATCCCCATCATTGCTTATGACCGTCTTCTGATGGATACCGACGCAGTTTCCTACTATGCAACCTTTGACAACAAGGGAGTTGGTACTGCAATCGGCAACTACATAAAGGAAGCAAAGGACTTAGACGCAGCCAAGGCAGCCGGCGAGTCCTACACCATCGAGTTCTTCATGGGCTCACCTGATGACAACAACGCTCTGTTCCTGTACAACGGACTGATGGAAGTCCTTCAGCCATACCTGGATGACGGGACACTGGTCTGCAGGTCCGGACGTACCTCCTTCGAGGATACATGTATCCTGAGATGGTCCCAGGAAACAGCACAGCAGAACTGCGAGAACTACCTGACCGGTTTCTATGCTGACGAGAAGTTAGACATCTGCGCAAGTGCGTTTGACGGTTTCGCATACGGCTGTAAGGCTGCTCTGGAAGGCGCCGGCTATAAGGTTGGCGAGGACTGGCCTCTGATTACAGGACAGGATGCTGAGCTGATGGCAGTTAAGAACATCATCTCCGGTTACCAGACAGCAACCATTTACAAGGACACACGTCTCCTGGCTGAGAAGTGCGTAACCATGGTACAGGCTGTTCTGGAAGGCGCGGAGCCGGAAATCAACGACACCGAACAGTACAACAACGGCAAGGTTGTGGTTCCTGCTTACCTGTGCACACCGGTAGCAGTAGACAAGGACAACTATAAGGAAATTATCGTAGACGGCGGCTACTACACAGAGGAGCAGCTGGCACAGTAAAGATGATTCGGGCGGCGGCATAGGTTCCGCCGCCCGATTGCGCTTTTTACAGAGTATTTTTCAAGAAAAGGAGTTGAAAAGATGTCCGAATATATTTTGGAGATGAACCACATCACGAAGGAATTCTCGGGCGTAAAGGCCTTGGACGATGTCAATATCAAGGTAAAACGCGGAGAGATCCATGCGCTGTGCGGAGAGAACGGGGCTGGAAAGTCCACCCTGATGAATGTGCTGTCCGGCGTTTACCCCTTTGGTTCATACAGCGGGGATATCGTGTATAACGGCAATGTGTGTCAGTTCCACAGCATCAAGCAGTCCGAGGCAAAGGGCATTGTTATCATCCACCAGGAGCTGGCCTTAAGCCCGTACATGTCGGTGGCTGAGAACGTATTTCTGGGAAACGAGCAGAAGGCAGCCAAGGGTATCATTGACTGGACCCTTACCCATAAGAAGGCCCAGGAAATGCTTGAAAAGGTTGGACTGGGAGGCGAGAACCTGAACGCGCCCATCAGCAGCCTGGGTGTGGGAAAACAGCAGCTGATAGAGATTGCCAAGGCCATGGCCAAAAAGGTGGAGCTGCTGATTCTGGATGAGCCCACAGCCGCGCTCAACGACGAAGAGAGCCGCCGGCTTCTGGACATCATGCTGGACCTTAAATCCCATGGAATCACCTGCATTATTATCTCCCATAAGCTGAACGAAATCAGTTACGTGGCAGATTCCATTACGGTTATCCGGGATGGAAAGACCATTGAGACCCTGGAGAAGGGCAAGGATGATTTTACGGAAGACCGCATCATCAAAGGCATGGTGGGACGCGAGCTGACCAACCGTTACCCGGAACGGCACTGTGAAATTGGTGATACGATTTTCGAGATAAAGGACTGGAATGTGTACCATCCCGACGACGCCCAGAGACAAATCATCAAGGACGTTTCTCTTCATGTGCGCAAAGGCGAGGTAGTGGGCCTGGCAGGACTTATGGGCGCGGGACGGACCGAGCTGGCCATGAGTATATTCGGCAGGTCCTACGGACAGAAAATCAGCGGCGCCATTAAGATAAACGGCAGGGAAGTACATATAAAGGACGTAAAGGACGCCATCAACAACAAGCTGGCATACGTGTCCGAGGACAGGAAGAACTATGGACTTGTGCTTATCAAGGATATCAAGTGGAACATGACCCTGTCCGCCATGAGGAATTTCTTTTCCAAGAACGGCGTTCTCAATGAAAATGATGAGATTCTGGCTGCGGAGGATTACAAGAAGAAAATTAACATCAAGTCTAATTCCATTAACCAGACCGTTGGCTCCTTATCGGGCGGCAACCAGCAGAAGGTGGTTCTCGCCAAGTGGATGCTGACACAGCCGGATGTGCTGATTCTGGATGAGCCTACCAGGGGTATCGACGTAGGCGCCAAGTATGAGATTTACTGCGTCATCAATGAACTGGCAAAGTCAGGCAAAGCGGTAATCGTCATCTCCTCTGAGATGCAGGAGGTAATCGGTACCTGTGACCGTGTATATGTGATCAACGAAGGACGGATTGCAGGAGAACTGACCAAGGAAGAGGTAACCCAGGAACGAATCATGAAATGTATTATGGCGGATAATGGAAAGGAAGCGTAGAGATGGATAAGAAGAAAACAGTTAATATTGATATGAAGCAGTATGGCATGGTACTTGCTTTAATCGCGGTGTTCTTGATTTTCGCAGTCATGACCGGCGGAAAGAATATGTCGCCGGCCAACATCAACAACCTGATCATGCAGAACGGATATGTGGTCATCCTGGCAGTCGGTATGCTGTTATGTGTGCTGACAGGCAACATCGACCTGGGTGTCGGCTCCATCGTGGCCCTGTGCGGCGCAACCGTAGGCATCCTGATGATTGACTGCCACACCAATATGTGGGTCGCCATCCTGGCTGCCCTGGCAGTAGGCGTTCTGGCCGGTATGTTCGTGGGGCTGTTCGTATCCAAGCTGAGCATCCCGCCCTTTATCGTGACCCTGGCAACCATGCTTATGGGACGCGGACTTACATACACCCTGTTAAAGGCCCAGACAAAGGGACCCCTTCCCACCAGCTATACTTACATCGGCGCAGGCTTCCTGCCAACCATGAAAATTCCCTTTGGAAACGGCACCCTGGACGTGGTTTCCATTATTGTGGCAGGCATTGCCACGGTACTGGTGATCATGGCAGAGCTTAAGAGCATTAACACCAAGAAGAAATATGGTTTCCCCATCAACCCATTGTGGCAGATTATTATAAAGGAAGCCGTCATACTGATGATTGTATGGTTCTTCTTCTACAAGCTGTCACGCTACAACGGCATACCGTTTGTACTGGTAATCATGGGCGTTCTGGTTGGCCTGTATCATTTCATCACCAGCAAGACCGTTGCCGGACGCCAGATATACGCCCTGGGCGGCAACGCCAAGGCGGCAAAGCTTTCCGGTATCAATACTGAGAAAGTGTTCTTCTGGGTATACACCAACATGGGTATCTTAAGTGCCATTGCAGGTATCGTGCTTTCCGCACGTAATGCATCCGCAACCCCCAAGGCCGGAGACGGTTTCGAGATGGATGCCATCGCCTCCTGCTACATCGGCGGCGCGGCCACCAGCGGCGGTATCGGAACCATCATCGGAGCCGTGGTAGGTGCTTTCATCATGGGTATTCTGAACAATGGCATGTCCCTCTATGGATGGTCCACCGATATCCAAAAAATCGTAAAAGGCGCTGTACTTTTAGGTGCAGTTACGGTAGACTTGTTATCAAAGAGGAAAAAAGGATAGGTTTTGATTATGGGTACACAGGAGCTGAAATATAAGGAAGTCTATAACTGGGTGTTGGACAACATTAACAGCGGGGCTTTGAAGGTGGGCGAGAAGCTGCCTTCGGAGAATGAACTCAGCGGGCGTTTCGGGCTGAGCCGCCAGACGGTGCGCCATGCCGTGGATATTCTGGAGCAGCAGAAGCTGGTCATGAGGGTGCGGGGAAGCGGTACTTATGTGGGCGGCAACGGCAAGACGGAGCGCCAGGAACGGTACATGAACATCGCTGTAATCAGTACCTATGTGGACAGCTATATTTTCCCTCCTGTGGTGAGAGGAATCGAGAGGGTTCTCTCAAAAAGAGGTTACACCACCCAGATTGCCTTCACCGGCAACCGGGTGAGCAGGGAACAGGACATATTGAATAATCTTATCGACAAAGACATCATAGACGGACTGATTGTGGAGCCGGCCAAAAGCGCTCTCCCCAATCCAAACCTGCATTACTACCAGGAGCTTAAGGAACGGGGAATCCCGATTCTGTTCTTCAACAGCCGGTATCCGGAACTGGAGCTGCCCTGCGTGTCCATGAACGACGAGCAGGTGGGCAAGAAGGCCGTGGAATATCTGATTAAGAACGGTCACCAAAACATCGGAGGCGTGTTCAAAAGCGACGACGGACAGGGGCATTTGAGGTACAAAGGGTTCCTGTCAGGCATGCTGGAGGCGGGAATCAAGGTAAAGGATGCCAATGTGGTATGGCTGGACACGGAAGATTTCCTGGACCTGGACCAGTGGTCGGATTACCTGTTCCACAGGCTGGAGGGCTGTACGGGAGTGGTGTGCTACAACGATGAGGTGGCGTATGTGCTGTCAGGTCTCTGCGAGAAGCGGGGCATTGTCATACCGGACCAGCTGTCCATTGTCAGCGTTGATAATTCGGACCTGGCAACCCTGGCCAGCGTAAAGCTTACCTCCTTCCCCCACCCCATGGAGGCCCTGGGCAGGAAAGCTGCAGAGAACATGATAAGTATGATTGAGAATCCCTACTTTGACGGTAACTATCTGTTTGATTCGGATATTATTGAACGGGATTCCGTAAAGGTCCTGGAACGGCCGCGTAAGGAGGGAATGTAATGGGTGCGAAAAAGGAGGCAAAGAGAGAAGAAAGTGCCGCGAAACCGACTCAGATAACCGTAATGCTGCGTCTGGTGGCGGGAGGCTATCTGGTATACCTGGCCTTTGGCCTGCTGCAGGAGTATTTAAAACCTGCCGGGGGAGGCAAGATGGTACAGCTGGGCTGTGGGGTTCTTTTTGGCGTCATAGGTGCATTTCTGGCCGGCTGGTCTCTTAAGAAATTTATAAAAGGCGAATATATTAAGTATGGCGAAATTCCGGATGATGAGGAAGATGATCAGACGGAGGATATCTAACCGGCAATTGCTTTAACTGACAATCAAGGAGGATGAGAGATATGATAGCAGTAAAGAATTATAAGTTCTGGTTCTGTACAGGTTCACAGGATCTCTATGGAGATGAGTGCCTGGCGCATGTGGCGGAGCATTCGGGAATCATTGTGGACAGTCTTAATAAATCAGGCATCCTGCCCTATGAGGTGGTGTTAAAGCCCACACTTATTACCAATGAGCTGATCCGCAGGACCTTCAACGAGGCAAATGCGGATGAGGAGTGCGCGGGCGTCATCACCTGGATGCATACATTTTCACCGGCCAAGTCCTGGATTCTGGGACTGCAGGAATACAGAAAGCCCCTGATGCATTTCCATACACAGTTCAACCAGGAGATTCCCTACGATTCCATTGACATGGATTTCATGAATGAGAACCAGTCCGCCCATGGAGACAGGGAATACGGCCATATGGTAACCCGCATGGGTATTGAGAGAAAGGTTATTGTGGGCCACTGGAGAGATGAAAAGGTGGTGGGCCGCATAGCAGCCTGGATGCGCACCGCGGTAGGCATCATGGAGAGCAGCCATGTAAGGGTGGCGAGATTTGCGGACAACATGAGGAATGTGGCTGTCACCGAAGGCGACAAGGTGGAGGCCCAGATGAAGTTCGGCTGGGAAGTGGACGCCTATCCGGTCAATGAGCTGGCCGAATATGTGAAGGCTGTGCCAAAGGGAGATATCACGGCATTGGTGGACGAGTATTACAGCAAGTACACTATCTTGCTGGAGGGCAGGGAGCCGGAGGAATTTAAGCGCCATGTGGCGGTACAGGCCCAGATTGAGGCTGGCCTTGAGAAGTTCCTGCTGGAGAAGGATTACCACGCCATCGTCACCCACTTTGGGGATTTGGGAGAGCTGCAGCAGCTTCCGGGCCTGGCTATCCAGCGTCTCATGGAAAAGGGATACGGATTCGGCGCAGAGGGCGACTGGAAGACGGCTGCCATGGTCAGGCTGATGAAGATTATGACCCAGGGCATGAAGGACGCCAAGGGAACCTCTTTCATGGAAGATTATACATACAACCTAGTGCCCGGCAAGGAAGGAATCCTGGAAGCCCATATGCTGGAGGTGTGCCCCACCATTGCGGACGGGGAAATCAGCATCAAAGCCTGCCCGCTGTCCATGGGCGACAGGGAGGACCCGGCCCGGCTTGTATTCACATCCAAGACAGGTCGCGGTATCGCCACATCCTTAGTGGATCTCGGCACAAGGTTCCGCCTGATTATCAACGATGTGGAATGCAAAAAGACAGAAAAGCCGATGCCCAAGCTTCCGGTGGCAACCGCATTCTGGACGCCGGAGCCCAACCTGGCAACCGGGGCTGAAAGCTGGATTCTGGCAGGAGGCGCCCACCATACTGCATTCTCCTATGACCTGACGGCAGAGCAGATGGGAGACTGGGCAGACGCCATGGGCATTGAAACGGTCTATATTGACAAGGATACCACCATCCGCGGGCTTAAGAACGAGCTCCGCTGGAATGCGGCGGCTTATAGGTAGCCTTAATAAGCAAGTGGAGGGGCAATTCATGAGTTTAGATATAAATAAGATAAAAGAACAGATTGAGCATGGAAATACTTCCCTGGGCATAGAGCTGGGCTCCACCAGGATTAAGGCGGTCCTTATCGGTGAGGACCACACACCCATTGCCTCCGGCAGCCATGATTGGGAAAACAGGTACGTGGACCACATCTGGACCTATACCCTGGACGACATCTGGAACGGCGTCCGGGACTGCTACGGCAAAATGGCTGAGGATGTGAAGAAAACCTACGGCATCACCCTGACCACCATTGGTTCCATTGGATTTTCGGCCATGATGCACGGTTATATGGCGTTTAATAAAGAAGGTGAACTTCTGGTGCCCTTCCGCACCTGGAGAAATACCATCACAGGCCCTGCCGCCGGGAAGCTGACAGAGGTATTCAGGTACAACATTCCCCAGAGATGGAGCATTGCTCATTTGTACCAGGCCATTCTCAATAAGGAAGAGCATGTGAAGGATATCGACTACCTCATTACGCTGGAGGGATATGTGCACTGGAAGCTGACAGGCAGACGTGTTCTGGGTATCGGTGATGTGGCGGGCATGTTCCCGGTGGATATCCATGCCAGGGATTTTGACCAGAAGCGTGTGGAGCAGTTTGACCAACTGGTGGCAGGGGAGAATTTCCCGTGGAAGCTGCGGGACATCCTGCCGAAGGCCCTGGTGGCGGGAGAGGACGCAGGCGTCCTGACGGAAGAAGGCGCAAAGCTTCTTGACGCGTCCGGAAACCTGAAAGCAGGCATTCCCATGTGTCCGCCTGAGGGCGACGCGGGCACCGGCATGGCGGCCACCAACAGCGTGGCTGTCCGCACCGGCAATGTGTCTGCCGGCACCAGCGTGTTTGCCATGGTGGTGCTGGAGAAGGAGCTGGAACACGTATATCCGGAGATTGACCTGGTGACCACGCCGGCAGGCGATATGGTAGCCATGGTGCACTGCAATAACTGCACATCGGACCTGAACGCATGGGTGAACCTGTTTAAGGAGTTCTCAGAGGCCATGGGCATGAAGGCGGACATGAGCCAGCTCTTTGGAACCCTTTACAGCAAGGCTCTGGAGGGAGATTCCGACTGCGGCGGCCTGCTGGCGTACAACTATTTCTCAGGGGAGCACATCACCCACTTTGAGGAAGGCCGTCCCCTGTTTGTGCGCACACCGGACAGCCGGTTTAACCTGGCGAATTTCATGAGAGTACATCTGTACACCTCCCTGGGCGCTCTTAAGACAGGTATGGATATCCTGCTTAAGAAGGAGCATGTGAAGGTGGACAGCATTCTGGGCCACGGCGGACTCTTTAAGACAAAGGGCGTGGGCCAGAGAATCCTGGCAGGAGCCATGAACGCGCCGGTATCTGTCATGGAGACAGCCGGGGAAGGCGGCGCCTGGGGCATTGCGCTGCTGGCCTCTTACATGCGGTGCAGGGGAGAAGGCGAGACCCTGGACGCTTACCTGGCCCACAAGGTTTTTGCCGGTGACAAGGGAACCAGAATGGAGCCTGTGAAGGAGGATGTGGAAGGATTCGAGGCATTCATGAAGCGGTATGCGGAGGGCCTTGCCATTGAGAAGGCTGCTGTGGAGCATATGAAGGATTGAGCGGCCAGGCTGTGGAGTATAGAAGGATTAACAGGAACGGGAGCGTATACAGACTATGTTAGAAGAACTGAAGCAAAAGGTATATGAAGCCAATATGGAGCTGCCCCGCAGGGGCCTTATCACCTACACCTGGGGAAATGTCAGCGGCATTGACCGGGAAAAGGGACTGTTTGTCATAAAGCCCAGCGGGGTGGATTACGATGTGTTAAAGCCATCTGATATGGTGGTTATGGATCTGGAGGGCAATAAGGTGGAGGGGGAGATGAACCCTTCCTCTGACACCGCCACCCATGTGGAGCTGTACAATGGGTTTAAGGAGATTGGCGGTATTGTCCATACCCATTCCCCACACGCAACGGCCTGGGCACAGGCGGGCAGGGCTCTTCCCTGCTACGGCACCACCCATGCGGACTATTTTTACGGTGAGATTCCCTGCGCCAGGAACCTGACGGCAGAGGAAATCGAGGAAGGCTACGAGAAAAATACGGGAAAGGTCATCATTGAGACCTTCCAGGGGAAAAACCCTGTTTACATTCCGGCTGTGCTGTGTAAAAACCATGGCCCCTTTACATGGGGCAGGGACGCGGCTGAGGCTGTCCATAATGCCGTTGTGCTGGAGGAGATTGCCAGAATGAATTTCATGACAGAACTCATCAATCCCCAGGCAGGACCGGCTCCCCAGTGTATGCAGGATAAGCATTTCATGCGCAAGCATGGGCCAAATGCTTATTATGGACAGGGGAAGTAAAAGGGACCGGCTGACGCCTGTCTGTTCCCCGGGCAAATGAATGTGCGATATATAGTAAGAAAGCCCGCAGAGGCGGTCCTTGTGTTATAGGGATTTGTCCTGCGGGTTTTCTTTGATTTTTATTCTGCTTTCTTTGGTTTTTATTCGGTCTGTTAAAATGATGCGTACCATGGTACAATGTTGGTATGTTTTTATAATGAGGAGTCCGTTGGCAGGCTTTTTTAGCTTGTTTTGAAGGAGCTGGTGGAAGTGAGAATGTCTGTTGCCGGAGGAGGAGAAAGATGGATTTTTATAAAAGGGTGGGGATTACAGTGAGGGCGGTACCGGAAGGAAAGGTGGCCACCTATGGTCAAATCGCCCTGCTCTGCGGAAAACCGAAAAACGCAAGACAGGTGGGATATGCGCTGAACCGCGGTCTGGCCGGAGAAGTTCCGGCCCACCGTGTAGTCAACAGCCAGGGATATCTGACCGGCGCAGCGTCCTTTGAACACCCGGACCTGCAGAGAATGCTTCTGGAGGAGGAAGAGGTCCTGGTATCGGCGGAGGGACGTGCGGATATGAAACGGGATGGCTGGAAGAATACGCTGGAGGACGCGCTCAGACTGAAGGAGATGTTTGAGCGGGAGGGGATATGAATTCCGGCGGCCGGATGATGTGTGGCGGAGAATAGATATGTGACAGCGAATAGATGTGACAGCGAAAAGGTGACAGCTGAAAGGTGACAATGAAAGAGTGGGAGAGGAGGCAGCGGAACATCCATGGAACAGCAGTTTGCGGGATGGAGAAAGAAGTATTTTACAATTTGGACCGGCCAGGGAATATCAACCCTGACCAGCTCCATCGTACAAATGGCAATCATATGGTATATAACCGGAAGAACAAAGTCAGCGGCAGTCCTTTCCTTTGCAACGCTGGCGGGGTTCCTGCCCCAGGCAGTGCTTGGAATGTTCATCGGCGTACTGATTGACCGGCATGACAGGAAGAAAATCATGATATGTTCGGACCTGGTGATGACCTCAGCCTGTGTGGCGCTGGCTGTTTCGGGAATCTGGGGAGACATTCCGATTTGGATGATTTTCATTGTATTATTTATCCGAAGCATTGGCAATGCATTTTACGCCCCGTCCCTTCAGGCCATCATGCCGTCCATCATACCAAAGGACCAGCTGACAAAATACGCCGGGTATTCGCAGAGCTTTGAATCTGCGTCCATGATAGCCAGTCCTGCCATTGCGGCTGTATTGTACAGCGTGTTTCCGCTGAAAGTTATCCTGATGCTGGATGTGTTAGGAGCGATTTTTGCAGTGGCAACCCTGACAGCAGTGGATATACCAGCGATTTCCAGGGAAGATAAGGACAAGACAAATCTCCTGGGGGAGGTTAAGGAGGGGTACGGCGTCATGCGCAGTGTGCCCGGAATGCGGGAGCTTCTGGTGATTGGCGCATTGTATGCAGTCATATATTTCTCCATAGGAACCCTGTATCCGCTGATTACCATGTCCTACTTTAACGGCGGCGTCAGGGAATCGGGGCTGGTGGAGACTGTTTTTGCAGTGGGTACCCTGGTTGGCTCTGTTTCCCTGGGGATATGGGGAGGACGGATAGACAAGATAAAGGCAATCGCCGGGTCCATAGGCATATATGGAGCCGGGACCCTGGTAACCGGTCTGCTGCCTCCAAACGGTTTTTATGTCTTTGTATTCCTGTCATTTTTCATGGGAGTCTCTGTACCCTTTTATTTTGGGGTACAGACATCTATTTATCAGATTAAAATTCAGGGAGAATACCTGGGCAGGGCGCTGTCATTGTCCAGCAGCATCAGCATGGTGGCAATGCCCCTGGGACTGGTGCTGTCAGGAGCCCTGGCCGGTCCGCTGGGAATCGAGAACTGGTTTCTGATATCCGGCGGGGCAGCCTTGGTGATTGCGGTGTTAGCCTTAACTCTGCCTGCTTTGCGGCACTGTATGGACGGATGATTCCTGCAAAGTACTTCTCAGGGAGTACCCCGGCAAAGGGGCCTAAGAAGATTTGGGGCAGAAATGCCACCAGGCCGGATAATGCCATCATCATAGGAGAACCGGTCTCGCTGGCCAGCCACCAAATCAGGGAAAACTGGACAGCAGAGCTTCCGATCAGGGACACAGTCTGGCCAGCTGCAATGGTCAGAAATTTCTGTTTCCATTTTGAATAATCATTCATATTATACGATCCTTTCCATATTCTGTGTCAGACCTGACAGGGCTGTCCTGTTCTGCCTGGTTTCTCCCAAACCCAGTTTGGCAGCATACAACATAAACACAGCATAAAAGGCAGATAAAGCCATTACGGTTCTATCTGCCTTGCCTGTATGTAGAAAACAAACTGTCCCCGGGGTCAGCGGCGGGCAATTCATATATTACATGAAGCTATATCAGGCGTATCTGCATCTCATCCGTAAAACAGACATAACAAAAAAAACATATCAGGTTTTATTTACTTGCTGTTTATCTTAAACGAATGGAAAAATACATCAAACGCCCTCCTTTTTATAAAGTACAGTCATCATATCAGAAAAAACACGGTATGTCAAAGTAAATTTACCGGGGAAATCCTCAAAATGTTTACAGGGCAGAAGGAGGCGGGATAATGGGGAGGTTTACTGTAAAGGTGGTGCCGATACCTGCCTCGCTGATGACCCGGATTTGCCCTTTGTGCAGGTGCACGATTTTTTCCACCACCGTGAGGCCGATGCCGTTTCCCTCTGCGGTATGGGAACTGTCTCCCTGGTAGAAACGGTCAAATATGTGGTTTTTCGTCTCCTCATCCATGCCGCATCCATTGTCCAGAATCTGGAATACCACCTGGTCCTTCTTCTTATGCAGCTTCAGCTTTATCTTTCCGTTCTGAGGAGAAAATTTGATGGCGTTGTCAATCAGATTGATCCATACCTGGTTTAGGAGGGCCTTATTTCCGCGGTATTCCAGTTCGTCCAAATCAATAAACAGTTCCAGTTGCTTTTTCTGCCATTTTGATTCCAGCAGCAGGACGGACTGGCGTACTTCTTCCGACAGGTCAAAGGACTCCATATCGGACAGTATGCTCATTTTTTCTATCTTGGACAGGTTCAGCACATTAGTGGAGAGCTGGGACAGGCGGTTGGATTCACTTATGATAATGTCCAGATATTCGTCCCGTTCCTCCTTTGTGAGGCCGTCGTTTTTTAATATTTTGGCAAAGCCTCTCAGGGATACGATGGGAGTCTTGAATTCATGGGAAAAATTATTGATGAAGTCAGAGCGCAGCAGCTCCGTGTTCTCCAGTTCCTGGGCCATGCGGTTAAAGCTTTCGGAGAGACGTTCAAATTCACGGTTCAGATCCAGGTGGATGCGCACCTTGAAGTTGCCGTCCGCCAGCTGGTTGATGGCTTCAATCAGGTCCCGTATGGGTTTGAGAGGAATGCGGCTCAGGAGCAGGGTAAGGCCGGCCCCAACCACGGCGCTGAGCACGGCCAGCAGGGGAATGGGGCGCCAGAACTGGGGAATGGGGATATTGGCCTGGTAGAAAATCCTCCAGTAAAGGTACATCAAAAATCCCTGCAGGGTCATGACCGTGAGCATGATTAAGAAGATGCCTGCGGTCAGTATGAGGGTCATGGTTCCCAGCGGTTTATGGTTTGTCCTGCGTCTCATAGATTTTTCACCGCCTTGTAGCCCAGACCGCGTATGGTTTCGATGGTAAACTCAGGGTAATCCTCAAAACGCTTCCGGAGCCGGTTAATGTGTACATTGATGGTATTGTCGTCCGACTGGGATTCCATGCCCCATATCTCATCCATGAGCTGGATGCGGGTGAAGATCTTGCCGGGATAGGACAGGAGCTTATACAGAAGATAGAATTCCTTGCGGGGGAGAGTCTGGCTTTCATTCCCGCGGCTTACGGTCAGGGAGTCGTAGTCCAGGCACACATCACCGATGGTGATGCGCCGTTCGTTCACAATCTGAGCCCTGCGCAGCAATGCCCGGATGCGCAGAATCATTTCCTCCTCATCCACAGGCTTTGTCATATAATCGTCTGTTCCTACAATGAACCCCTTCCGTTTGTCCTCCGGCAGCTGCTTGGCAGTGACCATGAGAATGGGCAGGGTGTAATCTGTTGCCCTCAGCTGTCTGGTGAGCTCGTAGCCATCCATGCCTGGCATCATGATGTCCAGGATAACCAGGTCCACATGGTGGGTATCTAATAATTTCAAGGCTTCCAGTCCGTCGCATGCCAGGATGGGATGGTAGCCGTGTTCCTTCAGTACAGCTTCCATCAGCCTTCGGGTATTCTTGTCATCTTCCGCAACCAGTATCTGAAACATGTTCCTTTACCTCCCTTTACTACTACATTTCATTATACATATATAACACTCTTTTATAAAGTAAACATAAACGAATCATTCTTATGGGTTTATGCCATATTTATACCGTAAATGTCTGTTTATGTATAGCTTTAGTATCAAAAATGAGAGGAGGTGAATGACATGCCAGCTTTATCTGTGGCAGATTTAGCTATACTTAATGGCTATCAATATCCGGGAGGTGTGAATGCGGCTGCTGTTATCAACAATATATGTGATCGGGTCCGCCTGATTCCGTGCTGTTTTCGGTCATTTTATGTCATTGTATCCGGCGCACAGTAAAGTCACAAAAAATTCACAGAATAACGCGAAATTAATGACTTTCAGGCTGGTTTTGTTAATGTTGAATTAATCTTTAACCTTTAATATTAGGAATCAGTTGAGTAAACCAGCAAAGGAGATTGGATATGAGCAAGAGCAGGAAAATAAAGATTGGCATTGCCGCCGGAATAATCGTCATACTGGCCGTGGCAATGATTATGACGAAGGGCGGAAAAAAATCAAAGGGCGGTATGCCTGTGGGACAGGAGGCTTCTGTCACGGTGGTGAAGGCAGAACGGCCGTCAATCGGCGATATCATCCTTACCACAGGGCTTACAGGCACAGTGGAGCCTTCCGATGTGGTTCATATCTATGCAAAGGCAGCAGGGGACGTCACGGCGGTATATGTGAAGGCAGGGGATAGGGTGACACAGGGACAGATCCTGCTTGAGATTGATACAGAGCAGGTGGAGACGGCAAAGAACTCCATGGATTCTGCATCCGTATCCCTTTCAGAGGCCCAGAGCAACCTGAGAAGAATGCAGATTCTTTACAGCGGCGGCGATTTGTCCGAGCAGGAATACGAGCAGTATGTCAACGCGGTGAAATCCGCGCAGCTCCAGTATGAGTCCGCTAAACTGGCTTATGAAAGGCAGGTGCAGTACAGCTCCATCACCGCCCCTATTAATGGAAAGATTGAAAGCTTTGACGTGGAGGTGTATGACAGGGTGAGCCAGTCCCAGGATTTGTGTGTGATTGCCGGTGAGGGTGAGAACGTAGTCTCCTTTTATGTGACCCAGCGCATGATGCAGAATGCCAATGTGGGCGACGAGCTGGAAATCCAGAAGAACGGAACTACATATAAAGCATATATCAGCGAAATCAACTCCATGGTTGACACGGATACAGGGCTGTTCAAGGTAAAGGCCCAGATTGAAGACACACAGGAGATTGCCCCCGGAAGCACGGTGAAATTAAACCTTGTGACGGAACGGGCATTGGAGACAATGGTGGTTCCCGTTGATGCAATCTATTATAGCGGCGGCAATGCCTATGTTTATCTGTATCAGGACGGCACCGCCTCCACGGCCCAGGTGGAAGTAGGACTGGAGGATGAGGAACATGCCCAGATTCTTTCCGGCCTGTCAGCCGATGACATGGTGGTGAGCACATGGAGCTCCAACCTGTATGAGGGGGCGAAAATACGGTTAAGGTATGAGGCACAGTCCGAAGAAACAGCAGCATCCGGCGGGGAACACAGCAAAAATGCAAAATCACAGGCAGAACAGGAGGCATAACCCATGGGATTGACAAGGTTTGTATTAAAACGTCCGGTGGCGACGGTTATGGCGTTGCTTTGCCTTTTGGTATTCGGTATTTCTTCCGTATTCAATGCCACGCTGGAACAGATGCCGGACACGGACCAGCCAATGCTGATTATCATGGCATCTTATTCCGGTGCTGGTCCCGAGGACATAGATGAACTGGTGACCCAGCCCATAGAAGACCAGGTGGGAACCATAGAGGGGGTGAAAAGCATGAGCTCCACTTCCAGTGAAAACAGGGCCATGATTATGCTGGAATATGATTACGGCACCGATATGGACGACGCTTATAATGATTTATCCCAGAGTCTGGATGCGCTGAGCCGCCAGCTCCCTGACGATGCGGAAACCTCTGTCATGGAGATGAATAACAATGCGGGAACCACCATGATGCTTTCCATATCAAACCCCTCCCAGGAGGATTTGTACGATTATGTGGACCAGACCGTGGTGCCTCTGCTGGAACAGATTTCTTCCGTGGCGGAGGTGGAGGCCATGGGCGGAAAGTCAGAATACTATAAAATCGAGCTTCAATCCGATGAGATGGCACAGTATCAGGTGACCATGAGCGACGTGTCCACGGCCATGAGCACGGCCAATCTTTCCTACCCATCCGGCGATGCGGTATCCGGAAAGCTGGAGCTTTCCGTGTCAACGTCCCTGGAGCATGAGACCATAGAAGCCCTGAAGGAAGTCCCCATCACCACCTCCAGCGGAAAGATTGTATATCTGGAGGACATTGCCAGGGTATATGAGGCAGAGGAGAGCCGGGGAGGCATTTCACGCTACAACGGCGAGGATACTATTTCCATTTCCATCACCAAGCAGCAGAGCAGCACTGCCATGGATGTGTCATCCGAGGTTCAGGAGGTTATTGAGAGCCTGGAGGCGGATGATGAGAACCTGAATATCAGGATTGTCAGGGACAGCGCGGACAGCATTCTCAGTTCCCTTAAGGACGTGGCCCTTACCCTGGTGCTGGCAGCCGTGATTTCCATGATTATCATATTCATTTTCTTTGGAGATTATAAGGCTTCCCTGATTGTAGGAAGCTCCATACCCACCTCCATACTGGTGTCGCTGATTCTGATGACCAGCGCCGGTTTCTCCCTGAATATCATTACCATGAGCGGTCTGGTGCTGGGAGTAGGCATGATGGTGGATAACTCCATTGTGGTGCTGGAGAGCTGTTTCAGGGCCATAGAGACAGAGGAGGACAAGGGCCTGCTGGGGTATGCCAAGGCTTCCCTGTCCGGAACCAACATTGTGCTCCAGTCCATTCTGGGATCCACTGTGACCACCTGTGTGGTTTTCCTGCCGCTGGTATTTCTGCAGGGCATGTCGGGACAGATGTTCGGCTCCATGGGATACGTTATCGTATTCTGTATGTGCGCCTCCTTCCTGTCAGCCATTACCATTGTTCCCCTTACCTATATGGCCTATAAGCCCCAGGAGAGGATGCAGGCGCCCATGTCGCGGCCTATGGAGCGGATACAGAACGGATACCGCCGCATCATGCCCGGACTTTTAAAACACAAGGCCATCATCATGATTGCATCAGTAATCATCGTGATTGCAACCTATTTTCTGGCCAGCGGGATGGAGACTGAGCTTATGACCGCGGACGATACGGGAACAGTCAGCGTTTCCATCGAAACAAGGCCGGGACTGCTGTCGGAAAATGCCGACGCCATGCTGACCCAGGCAGAGGAGATTGTCAAAGGTCATCCGGATGTGGAATCATACATGCTGCGCTATAACAATGACAGCGGTACCATAACAGCCTATCTGAGGGATGACAGGGATATGAGCACCGATGAGATAGTGGAGCAGTGGGAAACGGAGATGGCGGACCTGGATAACTGTACGGTGACAGTGGAGGCGTCCTCGTCCATGAGCTTCATGAGCAGGAGCCGGGGATATGAAGTCATCCTTAACGGTACGGATTACGATGAGCTCCAGGAAGTCAGCAGCAGGATTGTTGCCGAGATGACGGCCAGGGACGATGTGATGAACGTCCATTCCAGCATAGAAAATACGGCTCCCGTGGTGACTGTGAAGGTGGATCCGGTACTGGCGGCCGCAGAGGGGCTTACGGCATCCCAGATTGGTTCCCAGGTAAAACAGATGATGGACGGCGAAGAGGTGACCACCCTGGACGTGGATGGAAGAGAGGTCAGCGTGATGGCCGAATATCCGGAGGATGAGTACCGGACCGTCAGCCAGATGAAGGATATTATACTCTCCAAGCCCTCCGGAGGCTATGTGGCCCTTACGGATGTGGCGGAAATCTATTATAAGGACAGCCCGGCATCCATTTCCAAGACGGATAAGGCGTATGAGATAACCATTACGGCAGATTATACCGGGGGAAATGTCCAGTCCGCCATAGACAGCGAGGTCATAAGCCCCAACTTAAGCGCCACCATCAAGAAGGGCGTCAACTCCATGAACCGTATGATGCAGGAGGAATTTGCAGCCTTGTACCAGGCCATTGCCATCGCTGTATTCCTGGTTTTCGTGGTACTGTCAGCGCAGTTTGAGTCACCGAAGTTTTCCTTTATGGTAATGACCACCATACCATTCAGCCTCATAGGCTCCTTCGGCCTTTTGCAGATTACGGGAGTCAGCATCAGCATGACGTCCATACTGGGATTCCTGATTCTGGTCGGAACGGTTGTGAACAACGGTATCCTCTATGTGGATACAGTGAACCAATACCGCATGACCATGGATCTAAAGACCTCCCTGATCGAGGCGGGCGCCACACGTTTAAGGCCCATTATGATGACCAGCCTTACCACCATCCTTTCCATGATTCCCATGGCCCTGGCCATAGGGGACAGTGGTTCCACCACCCAGGGTCTGGCTATTGTTAACATCGGAGGACTCAGCGTGGGCGTGGCGGTGGCCCTGTTCATTCTGCCAATCTACTATGCGCTGATGAACGGCGATAAGAAACGGGTTGTGCTGGATATTTAAAGAGGAGGTGTCAATCATATGAGATACGGAAAAATAGGGGCCGGATGCCTGGCCGCGGCACTGTGTCTTGGCGCCATGCCGGCGCCGGCGTGGGCGGGTACACCGGAGTTTGCCTATACCGCAGAGCAGTGGGCTTCCCTCAGGGATAATCAGCTGGATTTTACGGAGATAGCGGACCTGATTCATGTATACAATAACACGGTGATTCAGAACCAGCTGGAGTATGAGGATTTCCGGGGGAAGGACGCGGACGATATTGCGGATGATTACTATGATGCTGCCGATGATATATACGGAAGCCTGGAATATCCTGATTCGTCGGATTCAGATTATGCCAGCCGCCTGTCCTCCTATTTGAGCAGCCAGATTCAGGCTGATAACCTGCGGGAACAGGGAGACGACAATGTGGAGGACGGGGACGTCAAGAAGCTGGAATATGACAAGACAGAGGCGGGTCTGGTAAAGGAGGCCCAGGAGCTGATGATAAGCTACTGGAGCCAGACATACAGCCTGGAAAGCCTGGAGCAGAATAAGATACAGGCCCAGTCGTCCTATGACCAGACCCTTACCCGTCTGAGCGCCGGTATGTCCACCCAGGCCCAGGTGCTGTCGGCCCGGGAGGCCGTCACATCGGCGGATGCATCCCTGCTGTCGGCTCGGAGCAGTCTGGGGCGGACAAAAGAAAATCTCTGCCTTATGCTGGGATGGACCTATGGGGCGCAGGTGGATATAGGAGATGTGCCGGAGCCGGACCTGGAGGGAATGGCAGCCATCAATCTGGATGAGGATGTATCCAGGGGAGTGGAAAATAATTACAGCCTTAAAATACTTGAAAAGAAAATAGCCAATGCAAAAAGCGGCACCAATAAGTCAAGTCTGGAACAGAGCTTAAAGAGCCAGAAGGAGACAGCTGCCTCCAGCATAAAGAATGCCTACGAGAGCATGATGATATCTAAATCCGACTACGAGCAGGCTCTTAATGCATATGAAATTGAGGCGACAGCCATGGAGACGGCAGAGCGGAAGATAACGGCCGGGACCATGACAAGAAACAATTATATAACACAGCAGTCCTCCTTCGCAACAGCCCAGGTCAATGTGCGTACACAGAGGCTGGCTCTTCTCAGGGCACAGCTGGAATACCAATGGTCGGTGGACGGACTGGCATCCGTGTCATAGGATGGGAGAGATTTGGAAATAGCGGAGAAATATTTAAAGTGCAGGAAAAAGGCAGGATGGAACAGAGGTGAGACAATGAAAAACCGCAGTCATGTAAAGGGAAGCAGCAGGAGGCGTGAGAACAGAAAAAAGACTGTCATGGTCCTTTTGACAATGGTACTGTGCCTGTCGGGAACCGGCGTCCGGACTTCCTATGCATCCCAGGAAGCATCCCAGGCCGCTGTCCCGGATGCGTCTCAGGACATATCCCCGGCAACCACAGGGAACGCAACGGGCACCACAATCATTGAATACGGCAATCTGAGGGAACTGCTGAAACAGGGAAATCTGTCTTTAAAAGAGAGCATAGAGGACTACGAGGACAATATAAACGCCTATCAGGAAATATGGGATACCCTTAAGCGGGAGCAGGACAACATGGAGGATAAGGCGGAGGAAATGGGCGGTGAGGACAGCCAGACAGCCGGGATCTATTCCTCCAATGCAGCCATGTTAAAATCCTCGGCCAGCCGCATATACAGCCAGCTGGACACCATGACCAGCGAAAAGAGCACCCGCAGCCTGGAAAAGTCCGCGGACACCTTTACCATGACAGCCCAGACCCTGATGAATTCCTACAACCAGATGGTACAGAATGTGGAATACCAGGAAAAGCGGGTTGAGTCCTTACAGGCAGCCTTTGAGGCCATGGTGAGAAAGCAGGCAGCCGGTACCGCCACCCAGGCCCGGCTGAAGGAAGCAAAAAAAAGCCTGGACACTGCCGGAAATTCCCTGGAGTCCCTCAGGCTCCAGGCCGGGGAGCTGCGCCGTCAGCTGCTTACCATGCTGGGGATTGAGGACAGCAGCCAGGTGGTGATAGGAGCCATACCGGAGCCGGATATGGCAGGCATTGAAGCCGTTGATTATGAAAGCGATAAGAACAGAGCCATGGGAAATGACAAGAATGTGCAGAATGCCCGCCACACCCCGGCCAGCAGTACCACTGAAATCAATATCAGGTTCAGGCTGGCGGATGAGGCGGAGGGGACAAAGGAGGCAGCGTTTTTGGCTTCCTACCAGAACCTTCAGGCCAGTAAAACAGCCTATGAGGCGGCCCTCACTGCCTTCCAGAGCGCCCGGCTGACCTACGAAGGACTCCAGAGAAAGCAGCAGGCCGGACTGCTGACAAGCACGGAATACCTGGAGGGCCAGGCAGCCTATCTGGAGAAAAAGGCGGCAAAAGAAACCGCCTCCATGAACCTGGCGGCGGCCTATGAATCGTATTGCTGGGATGTGAAAGGAATCAGTCAGACGTGATATGTCTGGCCGGAATCCGGACAGTAACCTCAGTACCCTTTCCCAAGGTGCTGGTGAAGGAGAGGCCGTAGGATTCACCGTACAGGCTCTTCAGCCTTAAGTTGGTATTATAGACGCCGATGTGGCCGGGAAAGGCAGTGTGCCTGGGGCTGGCGGAGGAGTCGGTACCGGCATTCACGTCATCCTTTAATGTATCAAGTGTTTCAGGCGGTATGCCTGCCCCGTCGTCAGAGATGATGAATACAATATCATCTCCATCTGGCCAGCCGGTGAGCAGGATGCTGCCTTTTTTTTCTTCCTTCATCATGATGCCGTGAAGGAAGGCATTTTCCACAATGGGCTGGAAGGTGAGCTTGGGGATCGTGTACTCACAGATTTCTTCCGGCACATCCACCACAAAGGCCACGCAATTGTCATAACGCATGTTCTGGAGACGGACATAGAGGCTTACATGCTCCAGATCCTTCTCAATGGAATTCATCAGCTCCCTGCGGCTCAGGGTAAGCTTATAAAAGCGGGACAGGATCTGGACCGCTTCCGTAACCTTTTCGCTCTGCCCGGTCTGGGACAGCCAGTTAATCATATCCAGGGTATTATAGAGAAAATGCGGGTTAATCTGGGCCTGCAGGGCGCGGAATTCCGCCATCCGGAGTTCATCGGAAGCCTTTTTCTGGCTGTCCATCAGGGTGATGATTTCTTCTGTCATGTAGTTGTAGGTATCGGACAGCACGCCAATCTCGTCGCAGCCAGTGTCAGCCACATCCATGGGCTGGGGCGGGCCGGTGCGGACAGTCTCCATCTGCAGGGCCACGCCTATGATGCGGTCCGCAATGGAGCCGGACAGGCGGAAGGCAGTGTACAGGGCCAGGGCGGTGAACAGCAGGTAAATCAGGGCAAAATGCATCATCAGCGCCCTGCCCGCATCTCCGATATGGAGGGCGGGGATAATGGACATCATGTACCAGTCCGTGTCCGCGATGGGAAAATAGGCCACATAGGCAGAGCCGTCCAGATAGGAGACAAGGGAAAACGTCTTTTCCTTTCCCACCCGCTGCCTCAGGTCCGGGCGGGGAATGAAGTATTTCCCGGCCAGGCCCATGTCCGAGGCGGATACGATCACATCCCGCTCATTTACCAGGAAGGCAGCCTCGTCCGTGACCGTGGCGTCATTGCGCAGCACCATGTCAAAGGCCGGCCTGGAAAGATACAGGGCCACATAGGCAGAGGCATTTTCAATGCCGGACACAGCGCCGCCGTCATGAGTATAAGGAATTCGGGTGATGTAGGCCAGCTTTCCGTTCTTCTCTGTCTCGTCCGGCGTCAGGTACAGTTCCGGGCACAGCAGACGGGCCTGATCCGAAGTGCTGTAGATGCCGTACCAGTAGCTGCTGCTTACTGAGGATACCGGGTTAAACAGGGCATTCCCGATCTTGTTGTACTGCATCAGGTCTCCGTATACGCTGTCATCATAATAAATCTTTACATCTGTAATCATGGAATGATCCGTAATGCTCTGCACCAGGTGGAACAGGCTGTTCATCCGGGAGGTGGAGATATCCATGGTATTGGCTTCTGCTCTGGGTACCTGGAAGAGATCCTGTATCAACATGGCGCTGGTGATGGTATCAGAGGCGTGTCCCACATGGGAAATGAGGTTCTCAATGGAGGTCACGGTCTGGGCGGACAGGGCCTGCTCCGAGCGGATGCTGTCATCCATGACAATGCCGTAAATGCGCAGGTATAGGAAGCCTGACAGTACGGCGGTGGGCAGCAGTACCAGGATGATGTGGGATATGACAAGCTTTGTCTTAAGACGCATGTCATAGGTATAATGATGAATCAGCTTAGAAAACGGATTTTTCATGCAAGCATTTTCTCCCTGTATTCAGAAGGGGACAGGCCCACGATTTTCTTAAAGGTCTTGCTGTAGTAATTGCCGTCGCTGTATCCTACCTTGGATGAAATGTCGGCAATCTTGTACCTGGGATCGCTTAAGAACTGCTTGGACATCTTGATGCGGTAATCCGTCAGATACTGGTTTAAGGTCTGGCCTGTCTCATTTTTAAAAATCGTACATACGTAGCTGGACGAAAGGTGGACGTACTCACTGACATCCGGCACGGAAAGGGAGGGGACCGCATAGTTCTTATGGATATATTCCTTAATCTGGAATACCACCGGGTTTCCCACACTGTTTCCCCGCAGGCGCTCAAAGAACAGGCGCACCTTTGCCGCCAGCAGGTCATTGAGCTCCCTCAGGATGGTGCAGTTCATGACCCCTTCCCAGATGGATTCAGACTCCAGTCCTTCCTTCTGCCACAGGGAGATATAGCTTCCCAGGCCGTGTTCGTCCAGCTTGCTGAAATACTTATAATAGATATCCTTCACCTGGCTGGGGCCAATCATGTCGTTTGGCACAAAGGATTCATACAGCCGTCTGACGATGTCCAGGGCTTCCTCCTCCTGCTTTTCGGACAGGGCCATGGAAAATTCCAGAAGGAGGTCTGCCGGCGGCCGGAATACGGCTGTTTCCATGTTGTGGGTCAGTATGAACCCGTAATCATGGAAAAATGCCTCCTTCAGATGTTCACTGGCTTCCTGGTAAGAGATATGCGCGCGGTCCATACCGCTTACAACCGGGCCCATGGAAATGAAAAAAGGGCATATCTTAATAAGCTTTTGGGCCAGGAGTCCGGCGCAGTCGTACAGGGTCTTGTCCGAGGGACGCTCCGGGGAGTGAAGGAAAACAATGATGCGGTGGTCACCTCTTAGGACATATGCCTGGGATATGCCCATAGATGTGAGATGGTCCGCAGAATAATCCCTGATTCCGTCCATCTGTTCCTCCGGCAGCATGGATAAGGGGGTGACACAGTCAATGATAATGCAGCAGAAGCAGGTGGTATGGGTGATTGAAAGGCCCAGGCCGGCTGCGAGCTGTCCTGCCTTTATAAGACTCTCCTCACCTGGCTGGGACAGTAAAAGGCTCAGATGGCCCAGCTGTTCCTTCTCCTGGATTCTTGCTGCCGCCTGGCTCATTTTCTCGTTTATGCTGCTCTCCACCGCCTCCCGTATGGCTGTGGCCAGTTCCTCCATGTCAAGGGGCTTTTCCACATACCCCAGGGCCTTCAGCTTGATGGCGGCTTTTAAGTATTCCTTGTCTGAATAAGCGCTCATAAAGATAATGGTGGCTGCGGGCAGCTCCTTTAATATCCGTTCCGCCATCTGAACCCCGTTCATCCTGGGCATCCGCACGTCCGTGAGCACAATATCCGGTTCCTCCTCAAGGGCCGTCTTAAGGCCGTGTATGCCGTCGTCCTCCAGCAGCACCTGGCTGATTCCAAGGCTCTCCAGGTTCAGGCTGTCCCGGATTCCCTCACGGGTCAGTTTCTCATCATCAACAATCAGAAGTTTCATCTATTATCATCCATCCTTTTCAAAAGGCAGTGATTTGTATACAATAATCAATACCGATACAACTATTGTATCAAGAAATCATAAATTTGCAACGGAAATGGACAAAATACGACATTAGGTATATACTGGGAAAAAACAGCAGGAAGGCGGGAACCGCAGGGTGAAAGGGAAAAATTGGGCTTGGATAGCAGGGGCGGCCATGATGGCAGGAGTGTTGTTCCTGTTTTCCTGCCAGGACAGTCAGTTTAACAGGGGAAAATACGCTATCATCATGAAATCCAAGAACAACTGGTACAATGAGCTGGCCAGCGAGGGCTTTAAACAGGCGGTGGAGGATGCAGGCAAGAACTGTATTGTCCTGTATCCCGACCATCCCTCTGCACAGGAACAGATACATCTGATACAGAACCTTACCGACGAAAAGGTGGAGGCCATAGCAGTGGCTGCCAACGATGAATATGCCCTGACTCCGGTTCTAACCCAGGCCAGGGAAAAGGGAATCTCCGTCATCACGCTGGATGCGGATGTGGAGGCGGGAAGCCGCAGTATTTACATAAGCCCGGTGGATGCCAGAGAGCTGGGGAAAGAACTGGTCAGGGAGGTGGACCGTATATGCGGCCACAGCGGCCAGTGGGGTATCCTGTCGGCGGGAAGCCGTTCCGCCAATCAGAACGAGTGGATATATATGATGAAGCAGGAGCTCCAGAATCTTGAGTACTGCGGCCTGCGTCTGGTGGACATTGCTTACGGGGAAGGGGAATATGAAAAGGCGGCTGAAAAGGCGGAGCTGATGCTGGAGACTTATCCTGACCTGAAGGTAATGTGCTGCCTGTCCACGGAAGGAATCAAGGCGGCGGCTGATGTGGTGAAGGAGCGGGGCCAGGCGTCTGAGGTAAAGGTCATCGGCCTGGGACTTCCGGACCAGATGGAGGAATATGTGGGCAGCGATCCTGAGGACGTGTGTCCGGTGCTGTACATATGGAGTCCCATGGACCTGGGACGGGTGGCAGGGTATGTGTGCCTGGAGCTGTCTGAGGGCTCCATTGAGGACAGGGCGGACCAGGAACTGCTGCTGGGAGGCAGGATATACCCCGTGGACTACGGTCAGGACGGCGGGCTGGAGGTCATAGCCGGCGAGCCCATAAGGGTGGATTCGGAAAATATTGGTTACTGGAAGGACCAGATTTAGAAGATATAAGTATAATATTTGAAAATATTCCATGAGATAGAAAAATATTACCATGGAAATCCCTTACCTGAACGTGGTATTATAAAAATGTCGGAAGACAAACAAAAGATAACGTTAGAGGGCATTGTCAGATGCGGACTTACCAGTAAGTACCATCCCCCAAGTATCTGACAGTGATACTAAAAAAATACCATACGGAGGTGAACAACATGAAACGTATCCTTGTTAAGTTTGACCAGGCAGACCAGATTATTAATTTTGTAAGAATCATGAACCGTTTTGAGTGTGATGCAGATGTGAAATGCGGCAGCCGTATGGTTGATGCAAAGTCTATTGTAGGTGTATTATCACTGGCAAAGTCCAAAACCGTAGAGCTGATTCTTCACACAGATGACTGCGACCAGCTGATGGAGGAAATCGCTCCGTTTGCAGCATAGTCAGACAACAGATACACTTTCCTTGATTTCTACATGAATCATGAACCGGGACAGCAGCAGGTGTGCTGTGGCCCGGTTCTTTTTTGTATTATAGGGTGCGCCCAGCTAAGGGCTTGAAATTTAGTGGGTGAGAGTCCCACGGTGTAAGGTACAAGCTATACCGCATCAAGCGAGTCTTGGGTGGACAGCAGCGATGTTGCCTGCTAAGCGTAGACAGCGGGATTGCAGGGCATAGCCGTATATAGCTTCGATATTAAAATGAAATTGGGAAGGCAGAAGTGCTCCTATACACTGAAAGCAACACAGCTGTAGTCGTTAAGAGCGAGAATGCAGCTGCTTCCCCGGGGTTTTAAGGCTGGTCATGTAATCAAGGATTTTAAGTCAACTGGGGAGGTCTGCCAGGCTCCGGGCAGGTTGCGTAAGCCCGGTATACGGAACAACGGTAGAAAGGAGAACCGTAAATGGCCGGCAGAAGTCGGATGGCCGAATAGTACACAGCAAAAAAAAGCGGTGGAAGTCGAGAGAGACCTGTCCTCGCAGGTCAGCCATGCAAAGTCATATCAAAGAGGAAACATAATCTGTACGCAGAGACAGGAGAAATTATGGAAACGAAATTGGCGAGAATATCACAGTTGTCAAGCGAACATCCGGAAATGGTATTTACGTCCATAGGGCATCTGATTAATAAAGAGTTACTGAAAGAATGCCACAAGGAGATGGATGGAAAGAAAGCGGTAGGAATTGATGGAATTACCAAAGAGGACTACGAAGTAAATTTGGAAGAAAACTTAGATGAATTAATCAGGAAAATGAAGAAGAAGGCATACAAGCCCAAACCGGCAAAACGGGTGGAAATACCAAAAGAAAATGGAAAGACCCGCCCGCTCAGTATATCCTGCTATGAGGATAAGTTAGTACAGGAAGCGCTAAGGCGAATACTGGAAGCAGTGTTCGAGCCCCATTTCTACGAAGAAATGATGGGATTCCGCCCAGGAAGGAACTGCCACATGGCATTAAGGAGACTGAATGGGATGCTGGAAAGGGAAAAGACGAATTGGGTGCTGGACGCAGACATTAAAGGGTTTTTCGACCATTTAGACCATGAATGGATAGTAAAGTTCATAGAATCGCGGATAAAAGACCCGACCATTATCAGACTGGTAAGACGGATGCTGAAAGCGGGAATCATGAGAGATTTCAGATATGAGGAGACAGAAGAAGGGGCAGGCCAAGGCTCGGACTGCTCCCCGGTCATAGCCAATATATATATGCACTATGTGCTGATATGGTGGTTCAGGGAGAAAGTACAGCCAGTGATGAGAGGATATGCGGGGCTGGTAGTCTATGCGGATGATTTTGTGGGATGCTTCCAATATAAATCAGATGCAGAAATATTTTATGAACACTTAAAGCGCAGAATGAAGTACTTTGGACTAGAATTGGAGGAAAGCAAGACAAGGTTGATTGAATTTGGCCGATTCGCAGAAAGTAACCGGAAAGACCGGGGAAAAGGGAGGCCGGAGACGTTCACATTCCTGGGATTCACGCATTACTGTTCGCATGGCAGGACGGGAAAGTTCAGAGTAAAGAGGAAAACCAGTAAGAAAAAGCTTGCAAAGAAAAGCAGGGAAATAAACGCCATGATAAGAGACATGAGGTTTCTGGAGATAAACAGGATAGTAAAGAAACTAAATGAAGTACTGACTGGTTATTATCATTATTACGGAATTACTGACAATTCAAGAAGCCTGAACTCATTCAATAATGTGGTATGGTTTAGGTTATTCTACTGGCTGAACAGAAGAAGTCAGAGAAGGAGCTATACGAAGGAAGGATATAAGGAACTAATGAGACAGTTCCCGCTTGTGCGGCCACGTATTTATGTCAGTATATACGGATAACTGTAGATGTATTAGCTTTGCAGGGAGCCGGATGCGGGAAAGCTGCATGTCCGGTTCTGAGAGGGGTAAGCCCTGTAAGGGGCTTACCTACTTACCAAAGTCCTTGCTGAAATAAAGTTATGTAAACTAATGATTCTGCCAAAGGAGGGTA
>ENA-OPSG01000338-OPSG01000338.1-human-gut-metagenome-genome-assembly--contig:-NODE-338-length-32157-cov-19.993708_pt1 | contig 32157 bp, 26 predicted proteins | sample MGYA00241454_ERZ501900 | MGnify/ENA primary metagenome ERZ501900 (study PRJEB25962, sample SAMEA2042225) | human gut metagenome | biome: human gut; feature: human-associated habitat; material: faeces... | reverse complement strand
CATATTTCCTCCCTTTAGTTCCATTTTTTACCGACTACTTCTAGTTTACTACCTCGTTTTTCATCTGTAAACAGTTTCGTAATGATTTTTTAATATATTCCTCGAAAAATATGCCTATTTGCAACATTCTTCATTGTTTTGAATCAAATGTTTACTTACTTTAAGGTAAGTGAATTCCTTACCTTTAGGTAAGTATTGCACAAAAATGTAAGTTCTTGTAGCTTCCTTAAAAATCCCATATAATAACTTAAACGACCTAAGTTGTATACTTTAAATCTTAAATATGCCATTTATCTGCTTTCTGGAATACGGTTTATTTCTCCCCATGCACACATTTCGTCGAGTATAGGAATTAAAGATTTACCGCGTTCTGAAAGCGTATATTCTACTTTTGGAGGAATTTGTGGATATTCAGTACGAATTATAAGTCCATCCGCTTCTAACTCCTTCAAAGTTGCACTAAGTGTTTTGTACGGTATCACATTAATGATTCTTTTAAGTTCATTAAAACGTACTACATCGAATGTCGAAAGGGTATATAAAACCACCATTTTATATTTACCGCTTATAAGTGACAGTGTGTAGCAAAAGCCTGATTCCTCCAATTTAGAATTCTTAATGGCTCTTAAAAAACTTTCGCCCATATTTATTACTCCTTTATATCTAAAACATGCTTACAAATATAGTAACAATGGGCTATTTTTTTGTCAAGTTTCAAGAAGTATCCTACTGGCCGAATTATGTTAGAACATTGTAAAAACAAGGCTTTTTTCGTATTTAAGACCTAAAAAGCCAACCGCAGTCAAAATGTTTCTTTAAGAAAGGAAAAGATTATGGAAGTAAATGGGAACAATTTTAAAAAAGGTATTATGCTCGGCATATGTGTCGGTATAGCATGGGGCCTTGACGGTGTACTTATGGGAAGAGTTGGATTAAATCGCATCTTTTCAGACAGTGCATATGCACTATCACTTGGAATATCACAGTTTAGCTTTGATTTTTCACCACTTGTAACAGCATTTTTCCACGAAGGATTCTGCTTTGTCTGGGTAGCTTTGTTTTTGATTTTCAAAAAGCAGTTTAAGCACGTATTTTATCTTCTTTTTAAAACAAAAAAAGGAAAGGCTGCAGCAGTAGCAGCTCTTGTAGGTTCTCCAATCGGTATGAGTGCTTACCTTCTGGGTATTAAATATGCATCAGCACCATATGCATCTAGTATTTCAGTTATTTATCCTGGTATTGGAGCATTATTATCATATCTTATTTTAAAAGAAAAGCTCTCACTTAGAGCAGTTATCGGAATCGCAATAAGTCTTACAGGTTCATTTATGCTTGGTTTTAATCCAACAGGTGATGTTCCTGATACATTTGTAAAAGGAATTATTTTTGCAGCAATCGCAGTTCTGGGATGGGCACTTGAAGGTGTTATGATTGGCTTTGCCATGAAACATATAAAAGATGAAGAAGATGTTCAGGCTTCACCTCAGCAGCTTCTCTGTCTCCGCTATTTTGTAGCAATGGTAACTTATGCAGTAGTTGTTCTTCCTGTAATAAAAGGTTATCCTATGGCATTTGAGATTGTATCACAGGGTCTTGTATTTAAATACGTAGGAATCGCCATCTTAGGAGCATTTACATACCTTTGCTGGTATAAAGCCGTTGATATGATAGGCTCAGCTATGGGTACAGCTTTAAATAGTACAGCAGCATTATGGACAATCATATTTAGTGCTGTTTTATTTAGAAGTAAAATAACTGGTACACTTGCATTCTGGGGAATCGTTATTGTTACTGGAGTATTTATATTTGCTATTGATCCAAAGAAATTAAAAGGTACGAAATAATCTGTATTTTAAAAGAGGAAATAGAAATGTTAAAACAAGAAATAATTGAAAATATGCAAAAGATAGTAGACAACTGTATGGGTGAAGAAACACCAGCATGTTCAGCTACATGCCCAATGCATACAGATGTTAAAAATTATGTTCGACTTATTAAAGAAGGAAAAGGCGAAGAAGCCATTAAAGTAATTCGTGACAAGATATTCCTTCCAGGAACTCTTGGAAGAATATGTGCTCACCCATGTGAAGGTAAATGTAAATGGAACGAAGGCAAAAGCCCTATGGCTATTGCATCTTTAAAAAGATATGCTGCTGACCATTTTGATAAAGCAGAAGACTGGGACCTTGAAACAAAAGAAGATAATGGCAAAAAAGTTGCAGTTATCGGTGCAGGACCATCTGGACTTCAGGCGGCTCTTGATTTAAGACGTGAAGGATGTGAAGTTCACGTATTCGAAAAGCTTCCAGAAAGAGGTGGAATGCTCCGTGTAGGAATTCCTTCATACAGACTTCCACGACACATACTTGAAAATGAAATTTCATATCTTGATAAACTTGGAATTAACTTCCATATGAACTTTGAAATTGGAAAAGATAAAGATTTCACAGAACTTACAAATGAATTTGACAGCGTAGTTGTAGCAGTTGGTAAACACCAGGGAAGAGTAGACAGAAGTCTTGAAAACTGGGATGCAGAAGGAATCTTTAGCGCAGCTGGATTCTTAAAAGAAGCCGCTATGACATTAAATGTAGAAAAAGCTGGAAAGGTTGTTCTTGTAGTAGGTGGCGGTGATGTTGCCATGGACTGCTGTAGAACTGCAAGACGTATAAAAGGTGTTGAAAAAGTATATTCAGTCTGTCTTGAGAACAGCTATGATTCAATGGCTTCATCTAATCATGAAATAAAAAGTTCAATAGCTGAGGGCATTAAATTTAATCATGCTCAGGCAATCAAGACTATTTACAAAGATGAAAACGGACGCATAAAAGGTGTTACTCTTAAAAAATGTCTCTCAATGTTTGATGCAGAAGGAAGATTTGCTCCATCATACGATGAGGATGACACAAGAGAATTAGAAGTAGATACAATCGTATTTGCAATTGGTCAGAGTGTTAACGGTGCATTTGCAAAGAATGCAATAAAAGCAAGACCAAACACAACATTTGACTGTGACAAACAGACACTTCAGTCAGTATCAAATGAAAAAGTATTTATTGCAGGAGATGCTTCAGGAGAATCTGTAATCGCAATTCAGGCAATGGCTACAGGAAGAAGAGCAGCTGAATCTGTAATAAGATTTTTAAATGGTGAAAGTCTTACAGAAGGCCGCGAACTTAAGGATACATGGACATACGAGACAAAACTCGATATGCCAACAGACTGGGAAAATATTACTGAAACAAGAGTAGATATGCAGGAACTTGATCCAGCAACAAGAATTCATTCTTTTGACGAAGTTGCTCTTGGATATACAAAGGAAGAGGCAGAAAAAGAAGCTGACCGATGTCGTCAGTGTGAATGTCGTTTATGTATGAAAGAATGTATTATGTTAAACGAATTCACAGACTGTCCTAAAACATTATTTAAAGAATATCTTGAAAACGGATATAACAACATGGATAAAATGATTGCCTACTCATGTAATGAATGTAAGCAGTGTACACTTAAATGTCCTAAAGAATTCGATATTAGAAGCAACTTTATGGCTATTAAAGAAGCTTATGCTATGGACAACAACGAAGAAGTTCTTCTTGATTCATTAAAAGACAGTGATAAAGCACAGGTTAAAGAATGCAGTGATGATTACTGTACAGTACTAGAAGGCGCAGATAAACCGGCTAAGAAAAAAAAGAAAACAAAATATGTTTTCGCACCTGGATGTACTGTTTCTGCCTACACACCAGAAGGCGTAGAAAAGATAGTTCGTCACTTAAAGGACTGCCTTGGCAACGAAAACGTAGGGGCACTTCTTCAGTGTTGTGGTAAAGTTACAAAATTCTTAGGTGAAAAGACAAGATTCGAAGAAAGAAATAAGATTGCCATTGATAAATTAAACGAGATGGGCGCAGAAGTAGTAATTACAGTCTGTCCATCATGCTTTAAGATTTTTAAAGAAACAGCCAAAAATCAAAGAGTAATCTCATACTGGGATCTTATGCATGATCTTATTGGAGTACCTAAAGAGTGTAAAAATATTGGTGCCGAATCAGACATTGTATTTAACATCCATGATTCATGTGTAACAAGAGATGAACCAACTCACCATGCAAATGTTCGCTGGGCATTAGATGAGATGGGATACAAATGGGAAGAAATAGAAAAGAATGGCAAGAACACACGTTGCTGTGGTGTAGGCGGAATGGTCTGCACATCAAGACCAGAGCTTTATGAAAAGTTATATACAAGAAGAGCTGGTGACTTTAATAAGGATAACATCCTTACATACTGCGGTTCATGCCGTGGCACAATGCAGGCAGCTGGAAAAGATGGCGTACATATATTAGACCTCATGTTTGGAGATACAACATACATGAAGAAAGATGCCAAGCTTCGTGGATATACATCTGAAGAAGAAATGTGGCAGAGAAGACTTGAGACAAAAAGACGACTTGAAAATCTGAAATAAACTGTAACCTCTCTACAAAAGGGGGAAATCGGCTAATGCCGATTTCCCCTTTTATTCTTGTATCATATGATGAGAGTGTCAAAAGTAAATTTTGCCACTCTCTGATGTACCCGGATTGTTCCATTGCTACGCAATTCCACAATCCTCGAACACCTCGAACTCCCATAAAATGGCGTGTTCACACCATTTTATTCCGTTCTCGTTGTTCGGCGTGTCAATAAGTATAAATTGCTTATTTGTGCAAGCACAAACGCAATTTATACTTTTGACACTTACATCATATAATTAATAAAAGAAAGGAGGCAGCAGGCAGAGATGAAGAATCTAAATATTCCTGTTGGTATTTCAGATTTTGAGAGAATTCGAGAGTTGAATTATTATTATGTGGACAAGACCGGATTGATCAAGACGTTGTTACAGGGTGAGATGGATCAGGTGACGTTGATTACGCGGCCTAGACGGTTTGGAAAAACGATGGCGATGAATATGGTTGCTAGTTTTCTGGATATTCGAAAAGATAGTAAAGAATTATTTGATGGATTAGAAATATCAAAAGAAAAGGAAATCTGTAAAAACTGGATGAATCAATATCCAACATTGTTTTTGTCATTAAAAGATGTGGATGGAACAACTTTTGAGAATGCATTTAATATGCTGAAATTTGTAATTTCATCATTGTGCAGTCAGAATTCCTATTTAGAAACAGGAGAAAATATAAGAGAAAATGAAAAAGATATATTTTCAAGATTGAGAAGTCAAACAGCATCGATTACAGATATAAAGGGATCAATTGTAACGATTATGAATATGATGCAGAGTTACTATGAAAAGCCGGTGATTCTTTTGATCGATGAATATGATGTGCCGATTGCGAAGGCAAGTAATAATGGGTACTACAAAGAAATGTTAGAAGTTATAAAAGGCATGTTAAGTACGGCATTAAAAGATAATTCCTCATTAAAGTTTGCAGTGATCACAGGATGCCTAAAGATTGCAAAAGAGAGTATCTTCACTGGAACAAATAACTTTGTATCAGATACGATTTCATCTACAAGATACAATGAATATTATGGATTTACACAACAGGATGTAGATAAGCTTTTAGCAGATGCGGAGATTGAAGAGAAAGCGGATCTGATTAAAGAATGGTATGATGGATATAATTTTGGAGAGTTTGAAGTTTATTGCCCATGGGATGTCATGAATTATCTAAGAGATCTTCAAAATGATCTGAATGCAAGACCAGTCAGTTACTGGAAGAATACCAGTGATAATGCGATCATCCGTTCATTTATTGATTATACGGGAGCTGCTATACGAAAAAAACTGGAAGTGTTGATCGCAGGTGGAAGCATCTGCCAGAAAATAGAAGAAGACCTCACATATGATTATCTACATTCATCAGAAGATAATTTATGGAGTATTCTCTATCTTACTGGATATCTTACAAAAGTCGGAGAACGTGATAAGGATGGTCAGATAGAATTAAGAATTCCAAACAAAGAAGTAAAAGAAATTTTCGAATCAACCGTAAGGAAATGGTTTGAAGACAGTGCAAGGGTTACGAATCGGAAAGATTTATTTGATGCAGTGTGGAACAAAGATGCGGATAAGGCAACAAAAGAAATCAGCACATTACTGCGAATGACGATCAGTTATTATGATTACCGAGAAAATTTCTATCATGCATTTCTTGCAGGAATCTTTGCAGGAGCAGGTTATAGTGTAGAGTCGAATAGAGAGCATGGAGAAGGACGAAGTGATATTGTAATCTACAATGATGTAACAGGACAAGTTGCAGTATTTGAAGCAAAGTATTCAAGAAAATTAGAAGATTTGGAAAAAGACTGTCAAAAGGCGTTAGATCAGATCAACACAAAGATGTATGCAAAAGAGTTTGAAGATGCTTATGAGGAAGTATTGTGTTATGGAATTGCTTTTTATAAAAAACGGTGTTTGGTGAAGAGTAAATAGAATAAGAAATGAACAAAAGCTCCACAAGGATGAACTTTGTGGGGCTTTTGTTGTATCTAAGATTTCAATTCAACTCCGCAATCCGGCTAACCCCAACATAGATCTCACTGATCTTATACCAAGTAGGGTAATCAACAATCCCAGTCTGTGGCAGTCCAAAAACATTCTGGAATTTCCGAACAGCATTCGCAGTAGATTCTCCATAAACACCATCCACAGCGATCGTAGGCAGAGAAGGATAATCTTTAGCAATACGATTCAATTGTTGTTGTATTTGTCGAACCTTATCTCCGCTGCTTCCAATCGTCAGATCATATCCCGGCCAGGAAGAAGGAATTCCTGAAATCTGTTCTGCGGTATTGATGTACATACTCTCTCCATAATAATATCTCAAGATCTCAATCGGAGCATATCCCTGATCGCCTAAGTATTTAGAGCCCCACTGTGTCATCCATTCGGGACAAGACACCTTCTTCCCATCACAATACTGCGTAAGGATCGGCTGTCTCACATTCGGACGAGACAGATAATCTGCAAAAATTTCATCAACGATCGTATTAATAGAATTATAAGTTGTCTTTCCAGGAATGAATTTATGATCATAAGCTGTAGAAGATGTGATCGTAAAATCATGCCCTTTATTTCTATACCATTCTGTATACACACGATTCAAAGTAAATGACATGATCGCAAGAATATTTGCTTCAAGCGTTGCCCTTGGCCAAGTGGAATAAATCTCACAGGCGGCAACATTTTTGATGTAATCTTTATAGCGAACATAATAATTCTGCGCAGTTTTATCACCGACAGGACCATCATGAACAATAATATATTCAGGAATCACAACCCTGCTTAAAACGATCTCACCACTTTCGTTGACTGGCTTGATCTCAGATTCCGCAATCTTGGGAGGGTAATTACCCCATAAGGTATGCGGACCGATCACGATCGGGTGTTCTTCTGTTGGAGTGTGGGTTTCTTCAGGAATCATGGAAACAGGCTGCAGGCCTTCCACACCAGAAAGAATCTGTGCACCTGAGATCGTGACAGGTTTATATTCATCAGAATGTATTTTTAGATTATATTCAGAATAAGGCTGATTTTCACTCGGAGACATGCTGTATTCCACGGGAGGAGCAGGGAGGTCAACGACAGGTGTCTGCCCATTTTCATCAGTAGATACAGTCTCAAGAACAGAATCAGGATCACCAGTATAAGAAATCTCGATCGTAGCGTTAGGGATTGGGACGGCTCTTTGTCTTGAAGTTACCTGTATTTTTAACTGTCCACGATCGACAAGATTGTTAGTTTGTATTTCTGGCATAAAAATATCCTCGGAAGATCTTTTACTCTCACTATATGAGAAAATATGATATAATGTGCACAAGTAGTGTAAAAATGTATGCCAAAGAAATAAAGGAGGCCATTATGCAGAAAGATTTTATATATGAGAATTATCTAAAAATGCCAGATGATCTTGAATTTGAGCAGGCGATGAAGGTTTATGAAGAACTGTTAGAAGAGAATCTTGAAGAAGATGAGATCTATGACAAGTTATGGGATCATGCACTTCATTGTATGATCGATTATGGAAGCCTCCGCGCACATTGGAAGATCACACCGAAGACAGACAGAAGCAATGATGATAGGACAGTGATGCACGATAGCGTGATCCATTCTTTAGATGAATTGGCAGCATATACAAAAGAGCATGGCAAAGAAGCAAAATGGAGAGAAGAACTTGGATATCAAAGAAAAAGAATCGGAGATTTTGCATGTTATGTTTCTTTGATCTATGGAGTATTTGCAAGGTAAAATATGATGAGAATGTCAAAAGTAAATTTTGCCAGATAAAACGATCAGTAAGGAGGACATTATAAGATGGCAAAGAAAGAACCAAAAACAAATGCAATGCGGATGCTTGAGAGAGCAAAGATCCCATTTGAAGTACATCGTTATGAATGTAAAGAATTTATTGATGGAATTACCATCGCAGATATGTTAAATGAACCATATGAAAGAGTATTTAAAACCCTCGTGACTGAAGGAAAAGGTGGAGGGTATTTTGTATTTGTCATTCCGATCGATCAGGAATTAGATCTTAAGAAAGCAGCAAAGGCAGCAGGTGAGAAGTCTGTGGAGATGATCCATGTCAAGGATATCAATAAGATCACAGGATATATCCGCGGTGGATGTACAGCGATCGGAATGAAGAAAGACTATCCAACAGTACTTGATGAAAGCGCCAATGCACAGGAGAAGATCATTGTAAGTGGCGGTAAAAATGGAATCCAGATTGAACTTACGACCGAAGATTATTTAAAAGCCTGCAAGGGAAAAACGGCAGATATTACATTGAGGTAGGGAGTAGAAGTTATGATAGATGAAATCTTAAAATATAACAAAGAATTTGTAGACGAAAAGAAGTATGAACAATATAAGACAAGCAAATATCCAGACAAGAAGATTGCAATCATCACTTGTATGGATACAAGACTGACAGAACTTTTGCCGGCAGCCCTTGGAATCAGGAATGGAGATGTGAAGATCATCAAGAATGCCGGTGGGGTAGTAAGCCATGCCTTCGGAAGTGTGGTACGAAGTGTTTTAGTCGGAATCTTTGAACTTGGAATAGAGGAAGTCATGGTCATTGGACATAGCGACTGTGGGGTACAGCATATTAATAGTGATATGATGATAAAACATATGATGGATCGAGGAGTCGATGAGGAGAAGATTGAGCTGATCCGTCATTGTGGTATTGATTTTGATACATGGCTGGAAGGATTTGACTGTGTGGAAAGTTCTGTAAAAGATTCTGTGGAAATGTTGAGAAAACATCCATTGATCCCAAAAGATGTGAAGATATCTGGATATGTGATGGATTCTGTGACAGGAGAGCTTCATGTTGTAGAGCCATAGAACAACTGCAGCATTATAAATGAGAGGGATAAAAGGTATGAAAAAGATATGGAAGATCATGATCTTATGTATGATCCTTTGTTTTTTCTGTGCTGGATGCAGCAATGATGATGAAATGATCAGTGAAGATCATCAAAAACCAACGACAGAAAAAAGAACAGAGATAATCAAGCAAAAGACAACGCAAACAAAGAATGAAGCAACGGTTGATCAGGAACAATCAAAACAACAGGAAGATCGTATAAAGATCGCAATCGATGCAGGACACCAAAAGAAACAGATGAGTGAAAAAGAAGCGATCGGACCTGGTTCTGATAAGACAAAACCGATGGTATCCTCAGGAACCGAAGGTGTTGTCACAAAACGAACAGAATATCAGGTGAATTTGGAAGTTTCGTTAAAGCTAAAAAGTGCATTGATCGCGAGAGGATATGATGTATATATGATCCGTGAGACGAATGATGTGTCACTCAGCAATAAAAAGCGTGCTCTTATGGCAAATGAAAGTGGTTCAGATATTTTATTAAGGATTCATTGCAATAGTGCAGATTCTCAGTCTGCAAATGGGGCGTTGACAATGAGTCCGACATTATCGAATCCATATTGCAGATCGATCGCGGTAGATAGTCAGGAACTTTCAGAATGTGTGGTAAGTACATTATGCAGAAGGACCGGGGCAGTGAACCGCGGTGTAACGCAGACAGATGAGATGACAGGGATCAACTGGAGTAAGATTCCAGTGACGATCGTTGAAATGGGATTTATGTCCAATCCAGAGGAAGACCAGAAGTTATCGGACAATCATTATCAATCAATGCTTGCAGAAGGAATTGCAGATGGTGTTGACCGATATTACGAGAGAAGAGGAGAAGAGAACGAAGAAAAATGAATTATCGCGATCATCGTATCACTTGTGATCGCAGCACTTGTCATGGGATTAATGAAAGCGATGGCAGGAGCGGATATCAATTGGTTTCAGAACTGTCAGATCGCAGGAATGAGATCTTTGGGATTAAGTCTAGGATGGATCCTTGGAATTTTAGGATTGTTTTTAGGAATGTATCAGTTCGCGATTCTGATCATTGTAGTTGGAGGAGTCCTTGGGATGATCTATATGATCGTTGCAATGATGAGCTATCCGAATACGAAGAAAGATATGATCGCGTATGTTGTGTTGATCACTATATTGGTCGCAACATTCATATCATATTTTGTTTTTAAAGAGTTTGTTTTATCATCACTGATCAACAATGGCGGTTCTACAACCAATTTTTTAAATAACATTTTATAATGTAAGTGACAAAAGTATAAAGACAAAGATATTAGGAGACAGACATGATACCAAAAGATCCAGTGATGTTGTTAAGCTACATCAATACACAATTACGAGATTTTTACGATTCATACGAAGACCTGTGTAAGTCACTCGATCTCGATCAAAATGAAGTAAAACAAAAGCTTTCCATGATCGGATACGAATATGATGAATCATTAAATCAGTTTAAGTAGCAGACTAGTCGAATCAATGAAAATATGTTAAAATTGTACGTAAAGGAGAACATATTTATGGAGTTGATTCGGTTAGAAAATGTAAAGAAAATATATCAGACAGGAGAGGTAATCACCAAAGCCGTAGATGGGATCGATTTTACGGTGGATCAGGGTGAGTTCGCCTTGATCATTGGCGCCAGTGGTGCAGGAAAAACTACCGTTTTGAACATTTTAGGAGGTATGGATACTGCGACCAGTGGCGCTGTTTATATTGATGGAGAAGATATCTCCAAATGGAATAAAAAACAACTGACAGGATATCGAAGAGATGACATAGGATTTGTATTTCAGTTTTACAATCTGGTGCCCAATCTTACTGCAACAGAGAATGTAGAATTGGCACTTCAGATCAGTAAGAATCCTCTGAAAGCAGAAGAAGTATTAAAAGATGTGGGACTTGGACACCGTCTGAATAATTTTCCTGCGCAGTTATCTGGTGGGGAACAGCAGAGAGTTTCTATTGCACGTGCATTGGCAAAGAATCCAAAGATCTTGCTCTGTGATGAGCCAACTGGTGCCCTGGATTATCAGACAGGAAAATCTATTTTAAAATTATTGCAGGATACCTGTCACAAGAAAGGAAAAACAGTGGTTGTGATCACACATAACCTTGCGATCGCACCGATGGCAGACCGTGTGATCGAGATGAAGAACGGAAAGATCAGCAATATTACGATAAACGAACACCCTCAGCCGGTGGAGACGATTGAATGGTAGGAAATGCGTATGAAGAAAACGGCATTACATAAAGATATATACAGAACGATCACAGGAACCCTTCCGAGATTTTTATCAATCTTTTTTATCGTTGTACTGGGCGTTGCATTCTATTCAGGAATCCGTGTGACACAAAAAGATATGCATATCACAGCAGACCACCAGTTTGATGGAAGTCGGCTGATGGATGTCAAAGTCATGGGAACACTTGGGATTTCAGAAGAGAATCTGACAGCCCTTCGGAAGTTAAAAAATGTGCAGTCGGTCGAAGGAGGACATTCTGTAGATGTGATCGCAAGGAAGCAGGGAAGTGACGAAGAACATGCAATCAAAGTTATGGGGAAGACTGATAAATTAAACCAGATAACGATCATAGATGGAAAACTTCCACAAGCATCGGGAGAATGTCTGGTAGATGAATGGTATGCCCAGCAAAATGATCTGAAAACAGGGGACGTTTTAAATTTGTCTTCTGGAAATGAAGATGATCTTAAGGATACTCTGAAAGATACAACCTATAAGATCACAGGAATCGGAAGTTCATCAGAATATCTTTCAAGATCCAGAGGAAGCACTGGCATTGGAACGGGAACGTTGTCAGGCTTTATTGTGGTGCAACCATCAGAATTTTCCTCAGATATCTATACAGAAGTTTATCTGACTGCGAAGGGAGCGAAGCAAGAGAGAGCCTACAGTGATGCTTACAAAAACAAAGTAAAACAGCTGGAAGAAGAGATCAAAGATATTTCCAAAATAGAAAATGAGAAACGGTTAAGATCTGTTCAGAAAGAAGCCGAAGAGAAGATCGACAAGAAAGAAAAGAAATTCAAAAAAGAACGAAAAAAAGCATATAAGAAACTAGATCAGGCCGAGAAAAAGCTAAAGAAGTCCAGACAAAAGATCAAAGATTCCAAAGCAAAATTAGCGAAAAGCAAGAAAGAGATCTCTGATGGAGAGCAGCAGATCAAGAATGCAAAAGCTCAGTATCAGTCAGGGATCAGACAGATTCAGAATGCCAGAAAGCAGTTAAAGACACAGAAACAAACAATTCGGTCAAAAAGCAAAGAATTAAAAACACAGGAGGCAAAGCTAAAGACACAGGAGAAGAACTTACAGACAAAAGAACAGCAGATTCAGGGTGCCATGCAGGCTGGAATGATCTCACAGGAAGAAGCGAAAGCTTCCTTAGCACAGATTAATGCAGGAAAAGAACAGATCAAGACAGCAAGAAGCAAGATCAATGCAGGGAAAAAACAGATCAGCAGGGCAAAGACAAAGATTGCAAAGGCTGAAACAACCTTGGATCAAAAAAGCAGCCAGCTAAAGAAAGCAAAGCAAACGATCAAAACAAATGAAGCAAAATTAGTATCAGCAAGAAAACAGATCACCTCCGGAGAAAAAAAGATTGCAAAAGCAGAATCAAAACTTTCATCCGGGGAGAAAAAATTAAAGAGATCAAGAAAGAAAGCAGAAAAGAAATTCAAGGAAGCCGAGCAGAAGATTGCAGATGCCAGACAGGATGTTAAGGATATCAAGAAAGGGAAATGGTATGTCTTAAACCGTGAGAAGATGCAGTCTTATGTGGAATACGGACAGGAAGCAGACAGAATTGCAGCGTTAGGACGAGTGGTACCGGTCATCTTTTTCTTAGTTGCAGCACTGGTAAGCTTAACAGCGATGACACGTATGGTCGAAGAGCAGAGAACACAGATCGGTATGATGAAAGCATTGGGATACAGTGGAGTTCATATTGCAATGAAATATGTGACCTATGCCCTCGCAGCAACGCTTAGTGGAAGTATTCTAGGGGCAGTGATCGGTGAAAAACTGCTTCCATGGATCATCATTAACGCTTATAAAATGATGTATACAGGACTGGGAGATGTCTATACGCCATTAGAGATCGAATATTCTGTGATGGCAGGTGGACTGGCGGTTGGAGTTGTTGTTTTAGCAGTATTATCTGCATGTTATAAAGAATTAAGAGAAAAACCTGCACAGCTGATGCGTCCAGTTGCTCCAAAAGAAGGAAAAAGGATTTTGTTAGAACGGATTCCATTTATCTGGAAACGATTAAGTTTTATCTGGAAAGCAACGATGCGAAACCTCTTCCGCTACAAGAAGAGATTCTTTATGACGATCTTTGGAATCGGCGGATGTATGGCATTATTACTCTTAGGATTTGGAATCAAAGATTCGATTTCAGCAATCTCAGAAAAGCAGTATGGGGAGATCATTACTTATGATTTCTCGATCACACACAAAGACGGGATCAGCGAGACAAAGAAAGAAGAGCTGATCCAGTATGCAAAGAAACAAGAACATATGACAGATTTGATAGAAGTAAGCGAATCTGCAGTGACGATCCGTGCTAATGGGAAAAAACAGGATGCAACGATGATCCAGCCGATGTCTAAAAAAGATCTGAATGGCTATATCAGCCTTCAGGATCGAAAGAGTAAAACAAAGTATCAGTTAGATGATGATGGGATCATCTTAACAGAAAAGGCAGCGTCCCTGCTTGGTGTGAAAAAAGGAGATTCGATCAAGATCCAACGGTCTGGAGATAAACAGATCACAGCAAAAATAAGTCAGATCACAGAAAATTACATGCAGCATAAAGTCTACATGACACCAAAACTTTATGAGAAACTGTATCATAAAAAAGCACAAACGACAGGTATATATTGTATTGAAAAGAATATATCTAAGAAAAAGATGCAGGAAAATGGAAAACAGATTCTTGCAAGAGATGAAGCCTCAACACTGCATTTTTGTGCCGACGATGAGAAGACAATGTCAGATATGGTCAATAACTTAAATATTGTGGTGGTTGTTCTGATCGTATCTGCAGGACTTCTTGCATTTGTGGTATTATATAACTTAAATAACATTAACATTTCCGAGCGTAGAATGGAACTTGCAACGATCAAAGTTCTTGGATTCTATGACGGTGAAGTCGGAGCGTATGTGTATCGAGAGAATATCCTTTTAACGATCCTTGGAACGATCGCAGGAATTATTTTAGGAATTATTTTACACAAATACGTAATCTTCACAACAGAAGTTGACTTGATCATGTTTGGAAGGCAGATTTATGTGCAAAGCTATATTTACAGTATTTTACTAACAATCGCTTTTTCGATTCTTGTAAATGCCTTCGTGTATTTCCAATTGAAGAAGATCGATATGGTTGAATCGTTAAAAAGCACAGAGTGACAGAAAGGAAAAGAGACTATGAAAATGAACGAATTAATGATTTATCAAGTGTTTCCACTAAGAGCATTAACAGATGGGCAGCCATCTCATGGAATTCTCGAGATGATAGACTGGATTCCACATATTAAAAAATTAGGAATGAATGCAGTATATTTTTCACCTGTATTTTCATCCAGTGATCATGGATATGATACAAAAGATTATCAGAAGATCGATGAGAGACTTGGAACCAATGAAGACTTTAAAAAGATGTGTGATGCCATGCATGAAGAAGGAATCCAGGTGATCTTAGACGGGGTATTTAATCATGTCGGAAGAGAGTTCTTTGCATTTGAAGATGTGAGAGAAAAGAAATGGGATTCTCCATATAAAGATTGGTTCTATATTAATTTTGATGGGAATAGCTGCTATGATGATGGATTCTGGTACGAAGGATGGGAAGGACATTTTGAACTGGTCAAATTAAATCTTGACAACGAACAGGTTAGAAATTATTTATTAGAATCTGTCGGAATATGGATCGATAAATTAGGGATTGATGGATTAAGACTGGATGTTGCTTATATGTTAAACCGCAATTTCATGAAAGTGTTGGTTGACTTTGTTCACAGCAAGAAACCAGAATTTTTGATGATCGGAGAAATGCTTCATGGTGATTACACACAGCTTGTGAATCCAGAGCTGTTGGATTCTGTGACAAATTATGAATGTTATAAAGGTTTGTATTCAAGTTTCAATACACACAATATGCATGAGATCGGATATTCCCTAAACCGTCAGTTTGGACCAGAAGAATGGACGTTGTACAAAGGACTTCCATTATATAATTTTGTAGATAACCATGATGTGGAGAGAATCGCAAGTCAGTTAGAGGATAAAGAGCATTTACCATTGATCTATGCAATGGAATTTGCGATGCCAGGAGTTCCGGGTGTTTACTATGGAAGTGAATGGGGAATGGAAGGAAAGAAAGAACAGGGAAGTGATGACAGCCTGCGTCCAAGAATCCATAAAGAAGATTTAGTAGAAAATGAATTAACAAACTATATCGCACAATTGGCAAAAGTAAGAGCTGGATCACCAGCTTTAAAATACGGTGATTACTTACAATTAGCGATTGCACCAGATGTTCTTGTATTCCAGAGAAGAACGAATGAAGACCGCATCATTTTTGCAATGAACTGTGGTGATGGCGAATTTACAGCACATTTTGATGCTCAGGCAGGATGCGGGATTGATCTGATCACAGGAGATTCCGTTGATTTTGGTGGGGGACTTACGATCCAAGGAAAAACAGCAATGATAATTCGAACAGAAGAGGTATCCCTTCCTTGACTTTTATGTTAAAAACATATAAAATTAAATCAGTGTGAATACACAAAAAATTGAATAAGGAGGAAACCTGTGGTTGGTATTATTATAGCCATTATCGCAACTCTGGTTATCGCAGTTCCGGTATCTGCCTATGTAGCGAATACAAGAAGCAAGAAGGCAATGGAAATTACGATCGGGAATGCAGAAGATAAAGCAAGAGAGATTATAGATGAAGCAATCAAAGCAGCAGATGCGAAGAAACGTGAAGCTTCTTTGGAAGTAAAAGAAGAAACTATAAAAGCGAGACATGACTTCGAAAAAGAGACAAAAGAACGCAGGGCAGAACTGCAGAAGTATGAGCAGAGAGTTCTTTCTAAGGAAGAGACTGTCGAGAAGAAAGCAACCGTGTTGGAACGCAAAGAACAGTCATTAACAGCCAAAGAAAAGAACATCGATACAGAGAAAGCTCAGTTGCAGGAACTGCAGGCAAAACATCTACAGGAACTGGAAAGAATTTCTGGGTTGACCTCTGATCAGGCAAAAGAGCAATTATTATCAGCAGTAAAAGAAGATGTGAAACACGAGACAGCAATGTATGTCAAAGAAATGGAGACAAGAGCGAAAGAAGATGCCCGAAGGAAAGCCAAGGAATATGTGGTAACTGCAATTCAGAAGTGTGCAGTTGATCATGTGGCAGAGACAACGATTTCGCTGGTACAGCTTCCAAACGATGAGATGAAAGGAAGGATCATCGGTCGTGAAGGACGTAATATCCGTTCCATTGAGAACGCTACGGGAGTTGAATTGATCATCGATGATACACCGGAAGCTGTTGTACTGTCAAGCTTTAATCCGGTTCGACGCGAGATCGCAAGAATCGCTTTAGAGAAATTGATCGTGGATGGAAGAATCCATCCGGCACGCATCGAGGAGATGGTTGAGAAAGCTACAAAAGAAGTCGAAACTATGATGCGCGAAGAAGGGGAAGCAGCAACATTAGAACTTGGGGTTCATGGAATCCATCCAGAACTTGTCAGACTTCTTGGAAGAATGAAGTTCCGTACAAGCTATGGACAGAATGCGTTAAAGCATTCCATGGAAGTTGCTCAGTTATCCGGACTTTTAGCAGCAGAGATCGGTGTCGATGTGAGAATGGCCAAGAGAGCAGGTCTGCTTCATGACATTGGTAAATCCATCGACCACGAAGTAGAAGGTTCTCACGTAGAACTTGGTGTGAATCTGTGTAAGAAGTATAAGGAGAATCCAATTGTCATCAATGCAGTGGCATCTCATCATGGGGATGAAGAGCCAGAATCATTGATCGCATGTCTGGTACAGGCAGCTGATGCAATCTCAGCAGCACGTCCAGGTGCAAGAAGCGAGACACTGGAAAGTTATACAACAAGATTAAAACAGCTGGAAGAGATCGCAGACTCCTTCCAGGGTGTTGATAAAACTTTTGCAATTCAGGCAGGTCGAGAAATTCGAGTTATGGTAGTTCCTGAACAAATCAGTGACGATGATATGATCTTACTGGCGAGAGATATCTCAAACCAGATCGAAGAGAATCTGGATTATCCAGGACAGATCAAGGTCAATGTGATCAGAGAGTCACGAGTTGTTGACTATGCGAAATAACAAGAAGCGATAGAGAAATCTATCGCTTTTTCCAATTTATAACGTGAGTGTCAAAAGTATAAATAAAGGAGATTTTTTATGAAAGGATACGAGAAACTAGAACAACATCTGATACATCAGGGAAAAGTTGTCGGATTTTATGAGGATATTGTAAAACTTCCAAGCGGCAAAGTTGTCACATGGGATCTGGTCAAACATAAAGGGGCAGCAGCTGTTGTTCCTGTTACAGACAAAGGAACGATCTTACTTGTAAGACAATACCGTAATGCCCTTGATCAGGAAACACTGGAAATCCCGGCAGGTGGAATTGAACCCGGGGAAACACCTCTGGAGTGTGTCACAAGAGAGATTGAAGAAGAAACAGGTTTTATTGCTGGAAAAATGACCCACCTAATGACTGTGATCACAGCCATCGGTTTCTGTGATGAAAAGATTCCGATTTATGTTGCAACTGATCTAAAGCTGTCTAAACAGCATTTGGATGAGGATGAATTTATCGATGTAGAAGAATATACAATCGATGAGATCAAAGATATGATCTTTTCTGGAAAGATCATTGATGCAAAAACAATTTCAGGAGTTCTTGGATATCTGAATATGGAGAAATAAAAGACTAGATCAGGAAAACAGAATATAAAAGACAGGCACTGCATAAGATATGACAGGAGGAAAAAATTGTGGAAAAAGAGAAATTCTTTTCAGGATTATGGATCATCATTGGGTTAATCTTTGGGAGTGTATTTACGAATTTTGTATACCAGGATTATCTCGCATATGGAGGTACTGTAAGATCACTGGTTTTAAATAATACGGATCTATATAAAGCAAGTATCAGTCTGTTTTTTTATATTTTGTTTAAAAGGGGAAAACAATATGCATTTATTTATCTGGGGGCATATCTTTTGCAACCTTGGATTTTTTTATACAGTTTTGCATTTTGTATGGCATTTTTCTTTGGATCAATGTTATCTTTGCAGATCGTGCAAATGGGCATCAAAGGACTGGTTCTTGTATTTATGAGTTTATTTCCACATTTTATCTGTTATGTGATCACCTTGCTGCTGCTGATCAAGCGAAACTTTTATGCCCAAAAAAAAGAAGAAATGCTCTATGAACAGAGACATTCCTTCTTATTTCGTTTCAGTATTTGGTTTGAAATAACATTTATAATACTGGGATGCATCCTGGAAAGTTTCATCAATCCGTCGATCATGTCAGGAATCCTGAACCTTTGGAAGTGATATATCTAGGATCTTATAGTTTCTATATATAATCTGCCATGCGGTAAAGCAGAGCAGCAGATTTGTCCCATCCAAGACAAGGATCAGTGATAGACTGTCCATATACACCGTTACCGATGGACTGGTTGCCATCTTCGATATAACTTTCGATCATGATACCCTTAACAAGAGATTTGATCTCAGGTAAGAAACTTCTGCTGTGAAGAACTTCCTGTACGATACGAGGCTGCTGATCCCACTGTTTCCCAGAGTTAGAGTGGTTTGCATCAACGATAACAGCAGGGTTCTTTAACTGGAATTTCTCGTACATATAAGCAACACGAGTCAGATCTTCATAATGGTAGTTTGGAATATTGTTTCCATGACGGTTGACAGATCCACGTAAGATGGCATGTGTCAGAGGGTTACCATCTGTCTTGACTTCATATCCATTTGCAATGAAATCATGCTGGTGCTGTCCAGCTGTGATAGAGTTCATCATAACAGTTAAGTCACCACCAGTTGGGTTCTTCATTCCGGCAGGAATATCAAATCCACTAACTGTTAAACGATGCTGCTGGTTCTCTACAGAACGAGCTCCAACGGCAACATAAGACAAAAGATCTTCCATATATGGCCAGTTTCCTGGATAAAGCATTTCGTCTGCAGCAGGCATATGGAATTCTTCTAATGCTTCCATATGAAGTTTGCGGACAGAACGAAGTCCACTAGCCATATCTGGTGCTTTCTCAGGGTCTGGCTGATGAACCATACCTTTGTATCCGTCACCTGTTGTACGAGGTTTGTTTGTATAAATACGAGGGATGATCAGTAACTTATCAGCAAGATCTTTTTGAACTCTTGCCAAACGTCCGAGATAATCCATAACAGCAGTTTCATTATCTGCAGAACATGGCCCGATGATAACTAAGAATTTATCAGATGCGCCTGTGAATACATCACGGATTTCTTTGTCTCTTGCAGCTTTGATTTGTTTTGCTTCTTCACTCAGAGGCATCTCTTCTTTTAGTTCCTCTGGAGAAGGCATTTTAGCGATTTTGTGCATTCCCATAGTTGTTTTCTCCTTAACAATTCATACAATAAAGCAAATTTGCTTGTGTATATTTTAACAAATAATAATCTTTGTGTAAAGATAAGGAAATGTGAAATGGGACTTTACAAAACAGACAGGAGTTATTATAATAGAATTTATAAACAGGAAACACTTTCATTTTCTGGTAATTGAATATTGAAGTAGAGAAGATTGATTTTCCAACTTCAGGGCAGAGTGAGATACGAAAGTATCAATTCTCGACTGGCGGTGATACTCCAAGAGAGGCAAGTCCGCGAGCGTTTGGCCGATCAGGTTAGAATCCTGAACCAACAGTATAGTCTGGATGAAAGAAGTAGTTGGATGACATATCTTAAGATGTTATGCAGATAGAAGATATGTGATCAAGTCAGAAGCCCTGTCGTTTATGTAGATAAATGGACAGGATTTTTTAATTTATAGGGAGACCCTATAAATCTAAGATTTTAAATCAGAAAGGGAGAATTATCATGGCAGGAGACACAATGACAATGAAAAGAACGAAGTTCAATATCAGAACGATCGCAGTGACAGGTATGTTAGGAGCATTAGCAACTGTGCTGATGTTTTTGGAATTTCCAATTCCAATGTTGATACCACCATTTATCAAGTTTGACTTTTCCGAACTTCCAGCATTACTAGCAGCATATGCGATGGGACCGGTATCTGGAATTGCAGTATGTTTTATCAAGAATGTGATCAACCTTCTTCATACACAGACAGGTGGAGTCGGAGAACTATCTAACTTTATCTTAGGTGTATGCTTTGTATTACCAGCAGGACTTATTTATAAGAGAAAGAAAACACAGAAGAGTGCAATGATCGGAGCATTAGCAGGAGCAGTCCTGATGTCAGTAGTCAGTGTATTTTCAAACTACTTTGTTGTATATCCAGTATACACAAATTTCATGCCAATGCAGGCAATTCTTGGAGCATATCAGGCGATCAACAAGAATGTAAAGACATTATGGGATGCATTGATTTGGTTTAATATGCCATTTACATTTATCAAAGGAATGTGCAGTGTTGTGATCACATTCTTTATCTACAAGAAGATTTCTCCAATCTTAAAGGGAACAAACAGATAAGAAGATAAGAAAAAGGTGTCGGAATAAGAATTCCGGCACCTTTTGCGTACACAGAGTTAAAAATTAATCTTCTAATTTTTTAGCTGCTTTTTCCATAAAAGGTTCACTGGCAACGATGAATCTTTCGTGAGTACCGATTCCAACACGTCCTTTGTTATCAGCTACTTCTACATGGAATACCAGACGTTTGCGGTCGATCTCTGTTAAGGAACAATGACATTTGATCGTTCCACCAACTGGTGTTGCGGAAACATGCGCAATGTTTAAATTTGTTCCAACAGTAGTCTGTCCTTCATCAAGTTTTCCAGCCAGTAGATTAACTGCAGACTGCTCGATCAAAGAGATCATGGCAGGTGTGGCATAAACAGGAAGGCTTCCGCTTCCCCATTTCTCAGCAGTGTTTTCTGGAACTACTTCTTCTGTTAATTCGATTTCGTCTCCAACATGAATGTTCATAATTTTCTCTCCTAAAATTTTAGTTTATATGTATATCTTTAGTATAGCAAAGTTCGTTAAAAATTCCATAGTTTTTTCACATTTTTACAAAAAATTGCATAAGGAAGAAAGACTGGACTCGATTTAAAAAATAAGGTATGCTATTGGTAAATTGGAGGTGCTTGGTTTGAAATTATATTTGATCAGACATGGAGAAACAGATTGGAACAAGGAATTTAAGATTCAGGGAAGTTCAGACATCGAATTGAATGAATATGGAAGAGAATTGGCATTTATTACGCGAGAAGGTCTTAGACATATTCCATTTGATATCGCATATACCAGTCCGTTGAAACGTGCGAAGGAAACAGCAGAGATCATTCTTGGAGGCAGGAATATTCCGCTATATGAAGATAAACGGGTTCAAGAAGCGTGTTTTGGATCGTTTGAGGGTGCAACGTTAAAGGAATTGAGAGAAAGACAGGATCCATTTCTCAAATTCTTTGATGCGCCAGAAGAATTTAAAAAAATTGAAGGATGTGAGACACACGAAGAGGTAATCGCAAGATCATCCGATTTTTTCAATGATATGATCTTGCCAAATGAGAAAAAATATCAACATATAGCAGTATTTTCTCATGGAGCATGGATCCACAGCTTACTTACATATATTTATCAGAGAGAGATTAAGGAATACTGGCATGCGCCAAGACAGGAAAACTGTGGTGTGACAACGATCCAGATTGAAGATGGTGTCTGCCATGTATTAAAGGAATCAGAGATTTTCTACAATAAAGATGGAGAATGATATATGACAAAAAGACAATTTATGGAGGAGTTAAGATCTTCCTTAGAGGGAATGGTATCACAGGCAGTGATTCAGGAGAACATGAATTACTATGAGGATTATATCAATGAGCAGATCCGAAATGGAAAGAACGAACAGGATGTATTGAATGAATTAGGAAGTCCGAGACTGATCGCCAGATCGATCATTGATGCCAAAGGTGAGGATGATGACTATGTACAGACAGAGTATTACGAAGAGGAACAGGATGAAGGAACACCAGAAGATATGTTTGGTGGTAACACACATATTTTTACGATGAATTCTACAAAGTTCAAACTTGGATGTCTACTGTCAGTGATCATATTTATTTTTATCATTTATTTACTATTTCATGTATTTAGTGCAATGATGGTTGTGTTAGGCCCCGTGATCATTATCGGTGTGATCGTAGCTTTGATCATGAAGATCACAGGAAGGTAAGGAAACAAAGAAAGGAATCAATATGGATATAAATGAAGAAGCATATGCGATACAGGAAGAAGTGGTCGAATTTCGAAGAGCACTGCACCGTTGTCCTGAGATAGCATTTCATGAAACGATGACGATGGAATATATCAGAGAACATCTGGAAGAATGGGAGATTTCTTATAAGATTTTTGATCCATCAGGAATCATTGCAGTTGTTGGCAATGGCAAGAAAGAAACGATCGCATTAAGGGCAGACATGGACGCACTGGAAGTACAGGAAGAGACAGGACTTGATTTTGCATCTTTGAATCACGGATGTATGCATGCATGTGGACATGATGGACACACAGCAATCTTACTTGCAACAGCAAAGATATTGAAGAAACATGAATCAGAACTTGACCGCAGAGTATATCTTGTATTTCAGCCTGCGGAAGAAACCGCAGAAGGAGCCAGATTCATGTTGAAGACAGGAGTTTTGGACAGTGTGAAACGCATTTATGGAGTCCATATTTTTAACGGTATACCGTCTGGCAAGATTTCACTGGAAGCAGGCCCAAGAATGGCAGCGACAAACTGGCTGGCAGTTCATTTATACGGAAGATCAGGACATGCAGGGAAACCACATGAAGGGATTGATACTGCAGTGGCAGTATCTTCCATGGTTATGAATTTTCAGAGCATCATCAGCAGGAATTTAAATCCATTAGATCCAGCAGTTTTAACGATCGGAAAGGTCGAAGCCGGGACAGCGAGAAATGTGATCGCAGGGGAAGCAAAGATCGAAGGGACTGCAAGAACATTTTCCAGACAAGCTCAGGAGATGATCGAGCGCAGAGTCAAAGAGATCGCGAAAGCCCATGAACAGATGTATGGAGTAGATGTTTCGGTTGATTTTCAACAATCAAGCCATGGGGCACTGATCAATGATCCGGGTGTTGTAGAAGATGTCATGGAGAAAGCAGGGGAAGTCTTTGATCCGTCAGAGTTTACCCATGTTGAAGCAATGATGTTAGGAGAAGATTTTGCAAATTATCTGGAAGAAATGGATGGATGTTTTGCATTTATCGGTGGCGGCGACCACCCTGCAAACCATCATGGAAAGTTTGATTTTGATGAAAAAGCATTGATCAGTGGTGTCCGTCTCATGCTGACATTTGTAATTGTATAGGATATAGTTCATGAAAATCAGTTGTAGACAGGAACAACATATGATATAATCAAAAACCAACAGAAACACGTATATTTAATAGAAGAAAAGGTAGGGAAATATGAATTTAGTATACCACAGTACAAGAAATAGTGAAGAAACAGCAACCGCCTCTGAAGCTATTTTAAAAGGATTAACAAGCGATGGAGGATTATTTGTACCAGACAGCATTCCAAAATTAAATGTATCGTTGGAAGATCTGACAAAGATGTCCTATCAGGAAATTGCTTATGCAGTCATGAAAGAATTCCTTACAGATTTTACAGAAGAAGAATTAAAGACATGCATTAATAATGCATATGACAGCAAATTCGATACAGAAGAGATCGCAGTGACAAAGAAAGTAGATGGAGCATATTATCTGGAATTATTCCATGGAGCAACCATCGCATTTAAAGATATGGCATTATCTATTCTGCCACATTTACTTGTAACATCAGCAAGAAAGAATAATGTAAAGAATGAGATCGTGATCTTAACAGCAACATCCGGAGACACAGGAAAAGCGGCTTTAGCAGGATTTGCAGATGTACCGGGAACAAAGATCATCGTATTCTATCCAAAGTCTGGAGTCAGCCCAATTCAGGAAAAACAGATGGTAACACAGAAGGGTGACAATACATACGTGATCGGAATCAAAGGAAACTTTGATGATGCTCAGACAGGTGTTAAGAAGATGTTCTCTAACAAAGAGTTAGCGAAAGTGATGAATGACAACGGATTCCAGTTCTCATCTGCAAACTCAATCAACATCGGACGTTTAGTGCCACAGGTTGTATATTATGTAAAGGCTTATGCTGATTTATTAAAACAGGGTGCATTAAAGGCCGGGGAACCTATGAATGTAGTCGTTCCAACAGGAAACTTTGGTAATATTCTAGCTTCTTATTATGCAAAACAGATGGGTATTCCAATCGGCAAATTTGTCTGCGCATCTAATAAGAATAAAGTATTATTTGATTTCTTTGAGACAGGAAAATACGATCGCAACAGAGAATTCTATGTTACAACATCTCCATCTATGGATATTCTGATCTCAAGTAACTTAGAGCGTATGATCTATAGAATCGCAGGAAATGATGCAAAACAGTGTGCCAAATTTATGGCAGCATTGACAAAAGACGGTGAATATGTGATCACAGATGCCATGAAAGCAGAATTATCTGAGTTCTTTGGAGCTTTCGGAAGTGAAGAAGAAACAGCAGTGAAGATTAAAGAAGTCTATGACAAAGAAGGATATGTGATGGATACACATACAGCAGTCGCAGCAGTTGCATATGACAAATATAAAGCAGCGACAGGAGATGACAAGACTCCAACAGTGATCGCTTCTACAGCAAGTCCATACAAATTCACAAGAAGTGTTATGGATGCGATCGATCCAGCATATGATGCAGAAGATGACTTTGAATTAGTTGATGAACTTAACAAAGTATCTAAGACAGCAATTCCAAAAGCGATCGAAGAGATCAGAACTGCACCAGTTCTTCATGATACGGTATGTGAGACAGCAGCAATGGAAGACGAAGTGAAGAAGATTCTTGGAATCTAATGAATCATAAAAAAGCAACCCATGGAAGAAAATGGGTTGCTTTTTTTATGCGAAAATGTTATGATAAACCAAGATAGGGAATAAATGGAAGAGAATACAATATCAGATAATTCTAAAAACATATCAACAAGATAAATCTAAGATGAGATCAATCAGATCTGACAAATCCATTCACGACATATGATGATCGAATGATGATGAATCCAAGGGAAGCTGACAATTGAATAAGACCATTTTCCGGCACAGTCCGGGAGGACATATTCCGCCATGATCTGCGGGCAATGAATTTTATGCCATGAACAATAGGATTGAGGTTCTTTTATGATACCACGAAGAGCACAGGGAGCGAACAAGGATATGATAATGAGACTTCTGCATGGTCATGGAGGTGAGTGCAGCCTGTCATAAGAATGAGGGGAGCCGGGAGGCTATGAGACATTTTGTCTGTTGGAGAATGAGGGAAATATAAAGATATGACAAGGAGGAGAGTACATTATGAAGAAAAAGAGACAATGGTTCATGTGCCTTGGGATGATCGGAGTTTTTACGGCATCCGTAATCTTATCTGTGTTTGGACAGCGAAAGGTGAAAGCACAGTTAAATACTGAGAATGCGGGGAAGATCACAAGCAGTTGGGCAGATGAGAAACATATTTTCTCATCATTTGACGATGAAAAAGCACTTTCAGTGGATGCATCCTACGGTTTTAAGATGCATGCAACAGATCAGACGAAGACGATCATAGAAGCAGGAAAGAAAGCAGTAAAACTACCAGAGATCGAGATGCCGGATTTCCTTAAAAAGTATACATGGTTTCAGACTTCACAAAATACCGCAGGGAATATTAAGATCCGAAAAACAAATATGGAGATCTATCAATGCAAAGCCGATGGAAGTAATGGCCATTGGGAAAAATTAGATTTGGTCATGACGGTTACTGGAATCGAAAAGTATAAGAATCAAGACGGTTATGTGGCGATTGGAAGCGGCATCAATGGATGTGCTTATGTTGGAATCGAAGAGATGACATTAAAAAGTGATTTTTATAAAGCAGGAACGAATACACCAGTAACGATCAAAAGTAATATGACGTTAAAGGATATTGATACATATCAGTATATCGGGATCAAAGCAAACAAGATTCACGGAGAATATGTATCAAAGAATACAAAATTAAGTTGTAAAAGATCAGGGGAAACTAGTATTTATTATGCGGATTTTCCAGACAATTACAGTAGTGAAGATTTTACTTGTGTAGGATTTACATTTGCATCAGATTCTTTTGAATATACATTCGGAAGGAGTCTTGAAAAAGCACCAACAAAAGAGGAGCAATATGTAGGATATGGACAGAATATGATCCGCTTTGACCCAGTTGACCCAACCAAAGAGGTGATCGGAGAAGATGGGACCAAGACGGAACATCTAAGAGTGCAAGATCTGGCAAAATCTTGGGATTATGAAGTCAGTCAGGTAATTGCGGGAGAAATTCCAAAGGCACATTATTTTGATAAGTTTGCATTTGAAGATCAGATCGAATCCTGTTTAAAGATTCTGGATATCAAGGTTTACGGAGATGATGAGGATGTAAGCAGTCAGTTTGATATTTCACAAAATGGCAATCTTGTAAGAGCAGAACTTAAGAATCCGAAAGATGCCGAATTTTATAAAAAATCTGTTTATAAATTAAAGATCAAAGTAAAGATGAATATTCCGGAGAATGCATCCAAAGAACAGTTAGATCAATTGCGTAAGATATGGAAAGAACATGGGCATTATAATACAAAGGAAACGATGATCACAGAAAAAAATACAGCGAAAACGATCATTAATGATAAGATAGAAATGACCAATGAGGTTCGTGTAGATATCGAGCTGCCAAAAGAAAATGGAGATACACCGGGTCTTTTGATCAGGAAAGAGACAAAACAATATGAATATCAGGCAAAAGATGAGATCACCTATAAGGTAACAGTGAAAAATCAAAACGAAAAAGCAAAGACAGCTTATTTTGCGATTCAGGATACATCCTTTGCAAGTGTGATGGATATGAAGTTACAGGATATAAAAATCAATGGTCTTGATAAGGAGGATTACATATTACAGACAGAAAATAATGGATTTATTTTGAAGTCAAAAGGTGATTATGCCCTTCCATATGGACAGACGATCGAGATCACATATACAGTAAAAAGTGGAGTCCTTACAAATGGAAAAGTGATCGATAATACTGTATCTGCATGGGCAGCAGGAATTCCAGAAACAAAGGCATCAAGGCAGGTGTATATCAACTCGCCAAAAAATAATGTGATAAAATCAGCTCCAGTACAGCTTTATAAAAAAGGAGATCATGTAACTTATCAGGCAGTGATCACCAATCCAAATCCGGGAACTTTTATGAGAAATTTGGAGATTCAGGATGAACTTCAGGCAGAAGGGATCAAGATCATACCAGGAACCGTAGCGGTTATATCTGGTGGGAAAAACATTGCATCTGAGTGTAAGATCACATTTGATCCAAGTGGAAGAAGTTATGAGATCATAACACCACTTGCACTGAAAAATGGTACGATTCCAGCAATGGGTTCGGAAGAAGGAAAGAAAACAGGATCTTATGAAAATCTTCGCATGACGGATAAGATAGAGATCACTTATCAGGCAGTGATCGAAGAAGATGGACTCGAAGGACAGGAAGTAAAGAATATTATGCACGTTGCTGCGACAAAAAACAGCAATGGAGATCTGATCCGGGAAGATAAAGAGATTCCGTCAGGAAGCGGGATGGCAGATGAGACGATCAAGGTGAAAGCACCAAAACTGCAAATCACAAAACAATCGGATAAAAAGGTTTATGCAGTAGGAGAAACTGGATATTATAAACTTCATATCACACAAGGAAAAGAAGGCATGACAGCACAGAATGTAAAAGTCGTGGATGAGTTCGAAAAAGAAGGTATGAAGGTTCAGAAGATCGAAGTAAAACTTAATGAAAAAGATATTACATCGGATTGCAAGATTGATGCGAAAGACCATCAGTTTACGATTGAAACAGGAAAAGATCTTGGTGAAAATGATGTGATGACGGTAGCTTATCAGGTTGTATTTGAAAAGAGGATTGAAGGAGCCGTGAAGAATACAGCAGTTGCAGGAAGTGATAATACAGAAGATGATCAGGATGAAAATACAGTCGTTGTAAAACCACCTGTGTTAAAGATTGAAAAAAGTACTGCGCATAAGTCTTACAAAGAAGGACAAAGCGGAGAATACAAGATCCGTGTGACACAGAGAAATGAGAATATGACAGCACATCAGGTAGTCGTAGAAGATCATTTTGAACAAGAAGGAATGGAGATTTCACAGATCCGTGTAAAATACAATGGGGAAGATATCACCAAGCAATGTGAGATCATAATAGATGAGAATCTTAGAAAATTTAAGATCATCACAGGAAAAGATGTCAGTGACAAAGATGAACTTCTGGTAATATATCAGACAGCATTTAAGAAGATGATCACAGGAGATATCAAAAACATTGCGGAAAGCTATAGTGATGATGCGGATAAAGTCAGAGATGATCAAGTGGTAGTAATGGAAGCTGTACAGCCAGCATTGATGATCACCAAAAAGGTTGATAAAACAACATATAAAGTTGGTGATATCTGCGAGTATCAGCTGGTTGTTACGCAGACGATCAAAGATGCGATCGCAAAAAATATTGTGATCGAAGATCAGCTTTCAAGAAATGGAGCTAAGGTGATCAAGAACAGCATTAAGATTTATGCACCAGATGGATCAGATATTACCAGACAGTGCACGATCACTGCAGGAGAAAATAAGTATGTCATTGAGACAGGAAAGAGTTTATCTTATGATGAATCCATAAAAGTATCGTATCAGGTAAAACTAAAAGAAGCATCACTTTCTGGAAAGACATTAAAAAATACAGCGATAGGAAAAGCAGATTTTGTCAAACCAGTCAGTGCAGTACGTTTAGTGAAGATCAAAAAAGAATCGAAATCAACAGTGACAACGGGAAATAAAGCAGATCGATCCAATACTTCTGAATATAAAAGATCACCAGGAACAGGGGATGCAGCGAGCACACCAAAAACAGGAGATTCGTTTGATGAGAAATGGATTTTTGCATTGTTGGCAGCATCTTTAGGTGGAAGTTTTATATATTGGAAAAAGAAGAAAAAACACTAGTAATTCTAGGGACAAAGCCTTTACGAAACACTGAGGATAAGGTACAATGAAAGAAAAATGTTGGGAGTGACGTATATGGCAAAAGATTTTTTCGGACGTCTGGAAGAAACGATTCAGACCACAGGGAAAGCAGCGGCGCAGAAAGCTAAAGAAGTCGCAGATTCCGCAAAAAGACATAATGATCTAAGAGTCGCCAAGAGAGATTTAAATGATCTGTACCGTCAGGTGGGAGAGAAGTATTTTGAAGAACATATGGATTACCCACAGGCAGAGTATATTGACCTGTTTAATCTGATTGAGAAGCTTCGTGGAGATATCGAAATCCTGAAGCAGGAGATTGACGGAGGAGACGACGAAGCGGCGGAAGAAGATATCGAAGATATCGAGGAATAAACTATTAACAAACACAACAAAACAGTGAAAGAAGCTTGTAAAGATTTATCTTTATGAGCTTTTTTTCATTTAGGAGGAATTTATGATAGATACAATTGGAATGACAGATATTGGGAATGGGAGACCATCCAATCAGGATGCTTATCTGTTGCGTCAGAAGGAAAAGAACGGAAAGCTTTATCTGCTCGCAGTCGTCTGTGACGGCATGGGAGGTTTGAAAAAAGGAGAGATTGCCAGTCATTATATCGTGGAAGTATTAAAACAATGGTTTGATGAAACGTTGTTTGATGGATTAGAAACTATGGGAATTGATATGATCGAGCAGAATCTGATCGATCTGATCCGCAAGATCAACCAGAATCTTTTGTTAATGAGTCGTCGGATGGAAGAAACAAAATCCATGGGAAGCACATTAACCTTATTGTTTGTTGAAGAACATGAATTTTTTGTCTTAAATGTCGGTGATTCGAGAACTTACTGGTTTGACAGGGACCGTAAATTTGTAACGACAGATCACACTCTGGCAGAGTTGGAACTGCGTGCTGGACATCTCACAAAAGAACAGGCAAAAAAAGATCCTAGAAGACATATTTTGATTCAGTGTGTAGGTGTGACAAAAGATATCCGGATTGACTGTTACAAAGGCAGATTAAATCCAGGAATGGAGTTTTTATTATGTACTGATGGCTTTTATGGGCTGCTTGAGGAAGAAGAAATCTATCAGGTAGAGGCATCAAAAGAACAGATCAAAGAATGGGTGCAGAAATGTTTTCAGAAAGTAAAAAGAAGAGGAGAATTAGACAATCTGTCCTGTGTGATCGTCAAAGTTCCGAACAAGAAATAGGAAAGATTTATCACCAACGTTATCAAGTCCGAAAAATACTTGGAGAAGGCGGAATGGGTAAAGTTTTTCTTGCACTGGATCAAAAGACAGGAAAAGAGGTCGCTGTGAAGATCGTAAAGGATCAAAAACAGTGGGACAGGGAGAGGGTGATGTTGCAAAAATTAAAACATACCAAAGGTGTGCCGGAATTATTTTTTGCAGGAAAGGAAAAGGAACTTTTTCTGGTGATGGAATATATTCTTGGAAATTCGTTAAAACGATATGGCAGTGTCTGTGGAAAACTTTATAAAAAGAAAAGTTTATTGTGGATGATCAAAATCTGCAAAGTTCTGAATAAGATTCATGAACAAGGAATCATTCATATGGATCTGAAACCGGAAAATATCATGCTTGATCGATCTGGAAATATATACTTGATCGATTTTGGAGCGGCATTGTTTGCGGGAGAAAAATTAAGTGGATATGGAACCAAAAACTATGCATCAAAAAAACAGGCAAAGACAGAAGAAAGAGCAGACATTTATTTTGATATATATAGTTTAGGAAAAACAATGGAATCTTAGTCTTGTTTACAATAACTTTATTACAAGATGATAGTATGGCCATGATTAAAACAGCCATCAGTAATAATACATACTTTTTCATGCTTATATATTTAAAAGAGGTTATATAGGATAATGCTCTCTGCAGTAAAGAAAATATAACTAATGTATACCCTGAAATGAGAGAATAACAACATACAGTTCATATCATAAAACGTGTCTCATACTGTATAGTTGCACCATTTCAGGGTACACCATTAAGTTATCATTTAATAGTATTTTACAAATCATTTTAAAATTTGATAGTATTAAATGATTTTGCCTCCACTTTCAGACTTATCATTTTATCTTTATACCCGATATTCATTTCTTTATCAGTTTCTTCTTGATTCACTATCACAACTACTATCTGCCCATCAGGATTTTGAAATGCCAAATGATCAGTTCTTTCGTTTGTTATCAATCTGTACAACCTTAGCTAGAGACATAGCTAAATACCAATCCGAAGCAGCTAAA
>ENA-OPSG01000326-OPSG01000326.1-human-gut-metagenome-genome-assembly--contig:-NODE-326-length-32638-cov-7.388147_pt1 | contig 32638 bp, 33 predicted proteins | sample MGYA00241454_ERZ501900 | MGnify/ENA primary metagenome ERZ501900 (study PRJEB25962, sample SAMEA2042225) | human gut metagenome | biome: human gut; feature: human-associated habitat; material: faeces... | reverse complement strand
ATTAAGTTTAAGGAGTGATTCAAATGTTAATTAAAATTAAAACAAAATCTAAAACAAAAGAGAGCATTCTATATTTTGAGAGTGTGTATTGTAAAGTAAATTACAATACAGAGAAAGTTATATCAAGTATTGATATAAAAAGAGAAAATGGAAGTAATAAAGAAAATATTACTATGAAAGATAAAGAATTATATATAAATTCAGAAAAAGTAAAATAAATGAAATTTCAATAAATTATTAAATTTATAGGAATTTAAAAAAGTTATAAAATATTAGTAGGCAGTTATAAAGGAATTAGTATGAAAAAATTTAAAGAAAAATTAGAATTTTGCATAACATATTTTTCATTTAAAGAAAGAAAAAAAAGAGAGTATGAAAGATTTAAAGAATCTATTAAAGAATTAGAAAAATTATCTATTACAGAATTGAAAGCTGAATATATTGATACAAAAGCTAAATACAAATGTAAAAAAATTTCTTTTTTAGTGTTTGGAATAATTATTTTAATTGTATTAAATAATATATTTAAACTATTTTTCTATCTCTTTGAGAATTCTTTAAAATTTATTAATTTAAAAGGAAATGATGTTGAAATAGGAAAGGTTATGATTATCTTATTAGTTATTTTTTCAATTCTCCTTATAATATTAACTCTAATTTGTTTTGTAAATTCTATAAGAAATCTAAAATCTATATATATAAATTTATTATTAATAGAATTTGTTAGAAAGGAAAAAGAAAATAAATGATTATTTATACTATAATTGCTATTAATGATAAAAAATTACTTTCAGATATATTATATATTTATTGAAGTATTGAAAACAAAACATGAATTTTTAGCTTAAGAAACAAAATAATTTTAAAAATACTAAGAAAGGAGTGAAAAAATGAAAATATAAATTTTTTTACCACATATAACCGTTTAAATCGGTTTAGTATATGGTTATTTTTTAAAGAAGGTAAGGAGGTGATGCAATTTGAATGAAATGAGTAATATAAAAAAAGGAATAAAAGGTTTTAATACTTTTCTAAAAAATTTTATGAAAATATCTAATACTTCAGAAAAAAGAGCAAGAATTCTTATAGAAAATTTTGGAGAAGCTATAAAAGAAACATTATTAACAGAGGAAATTATACGAATAAAAAAATTGGGTTCTTTTTTATTAACTGAAAGGAAAGCATGGATTGGAACTTTACCAGGAAGTGGAGGGAAAAAAAGAGTTAAATTTTCAGCAACAAAGACTTTAAAATTTAAATTTCCTAGAGATGTAAGAAAAAAATTATTAGAAGATATTGAAAAAAAGAGAGGAGAAAAAAATGAGAAAAATTAAGAAAATGATATTAGGAATAATTACACTTTTAAGTTTAAGCGTTAACAGTTTTGCAACTGGAGCAGGAGGAATGGTTTGGGAAAAACCAGCAACTTCAATTAGTAAATCAATATCAGGTCCAGTAGCAGGTGTTGTAGCTTTAATATCTATTGTAGTAGCTTGTTTAGCTTGGTCTTTTACAGATGGTGGAAATATGATGGGAAAAGCAATAAGAATAGTTGTAGCTTTGGCTGTTATAGGTAGTGCTACATTATTCTTATCAACTGTATTTGGTATAAACACAAGTGGTGGGATGATGATTTAATTTATAGTGGGAATTATGTTTTCTAAAAAAGAAAAAAAAGATACTCTTCCTGATAAGAATTATGAGAAGTCTAAAAAAGAATTTTTAGATTTTTATTCAAGTATGGCAGCAAGATTACATACTTGGAAATTAATAAGTTTTCTTTTATTAATATTAACAATAATTTGTGTATCAGGAATAGTTTATTTATCAACAAGAAGTAGTTTAATTCCTTATGTAATTGAAGTTGATGAAACTGGGAATGCAAAAGGAATTAATCCTGCATATCAGATTAACTATGATCCAGGAGAAGCTAATATTCAATACTATTTAAAGGAGTTTGTAAATAATTCTCGTTGGTTATCATCTGATACAGTATTACAAGGAAATTTTTATCAAACTGCAATAGCCTTTTTAACAACAGAAACAAAAGAAAAATATAATGAAATAGTAAAAGGTGAAAATTGGACTGAGATGATTAAAAATGGTTTTACAAGAGATGTTCAAATAGAATCAATTAATAAAGTAGTTGGGACGAATAATTCTTACCAAATTAGATGGGTTGAAAATGTATATAATAAAGGAACTTTAATTGATACAAAAAGGATATTAGGAATTTTCTCAATAAAAATTGAACAACCTCGTAATTTAGAAGAATTACAACAAAATCCATTGGGAATTAAGATTAGTGATTATCATATATCAAATGAAAAATAAGGGGGAAAAATGAAAAAGAAGTTACCTATATTATTTTTATTGTTTTCTTTAGTATCATTTTCAAATGATAATTTAGAAACATTAAATGAAATAATGCCTAGTAAAAATGCAAAAATAGTCAGTGGCTATAAAACGGCAAAAGAAGGAGTACAAACAGTTTTTACTTATAATGAAGATGATATGTATACAATATATGCTCGAATAAGTTATTTAACAACAATAATGCTTGCTCCTGGTGAAACTATAACTTTTGTTGGTGGAGGAGATACTTCAAGATGGCGAAGAGCAACAGGAACAACAGGGTCTACTGAAGGAACAAGAGAGGTTGTATATATTAAACCTCTTTATACAGGTTTAAAAACAAATTTGGTAATTAATACAAATAAAAGAAGTTACCAAATAAACTTGATTTCAGATAAAACATTATATAATCCACTTGTGAAATGGACTTATCCTCAAGATGAATTTCTTGCTATGGAAGCACAAAAGAAGTTTAATGAAGAAAGAGAAAAGAGTCAAGAAACTATAAATGATCCAACTTCATTAGATTATAAATATACTATAAGTACTAATAAATATGATTTTGCTCCACAACAAGTTTTTAATGATAAAGATAAAACTTATATTCACTTAAAAGAGAATTTACAAGAAATGCCAAGTTTATATATAAAAGATGGTAACAAGTTGTTACTTGTAAATTATAGAGTTAAGGGGAGTTACTTAATTGTAGATAGACTTTTTACTGAAGCTGAATTGAGAATTGATAATAAAAAAGTAATTATAAAAAAGAAAAGATAGGTGATCTTTATGGAAGAAAAAAAGGATAAATCACTAGAAAAACCTGAAGATAAAAAACCAATTTCAAGAATAAAAACTAAAAATTTTATTGCTATTGGGATTACATTGTTTATAATACTTGTTTGGGCATTATTTAGAATGTCAGCTAGTCAAAAAGAAACTCCTGAAATACAATCAGAAGAACCAGCAACAGAAATATCAGATAACAGTAATTTAGGATTTGAAATAGTTGATTATAGTAAAACTAAAACTGAAGAAGAAAAATTGCAAAATGAAAGTTATTTAAAAAAAGAAGAATCAGATATTAAAAATTCTAATGAAAATTCTGATGAAAATTCTGATATTAATTCTGAAATAGTGGAACAAGAAGTAAAAAAAAATGAAAAACTAGATGCATACTATGAAACTATGTTAGCAGATGAATTAGCAGCTAGATCTGCAGTAATTGAATTTGGAATAGAAAGTCCAGAGCCTTTAAAAGAAGAAGGAAGTTTACCTAATATTAATATAGGTCCAGATTTATCTAAACTACAAACTGAAAGAATATCAGATGATATTAATAAACAGCCTGAAAAAAAAGCATTCTTATCAGAAAATCCAAAAAAAAATTATAATGAAGATATTTTAAAAGAGCCTATTTCAAAATACGAAATAAAAGCAGGAGGAATTATTCCAGGAGTAATGCTTACAGGTATTAATTCAGATTTACCAGGAACTATGACTGCAAATGTTAGAGAGGATGTGTATGATACTGTAACAGGTAGAATTTTATTAATTCCAAAAGGAACTCGTGTAATTGGAAAGTATAGTAGTTCTATCTCTTTTGGACAAAGTAGAGTTTTAGTTGTATGGCAAAGACTTATATTTCCTAATGGTAAATCAATTAATCTTGAAAACTTTGAAGGTGCTGATATGAGTGGATATTCAGGACTTGTTGGAACTGTTGATAATCACACTCTTAAATTATTTCAAGGAGTTATTCTTTCATCTATATTAGGGGCAGCAGCAGGAATTATAGATGATAATGGAAATAATAATAACAATAATTCTTGGAGAAATAATGCTGGTAGAGGTGCAGGAGAAGAAATTGTAACTATTGGAGAAGCTATTGCAAGTAGACTTTTAGCAGTGCAGCCGACAATTAAAATTGCACCAGGTTCTAGATTTAATATAATGTTAAATTCAGATTTAATATTGGAACCATATAATGAGTAATTTTTTTTATTGTTTTAAACCGTTAATATAGTTTAAGGAGAAAAAATGGAAAATGAAAATTATTATCTTATTATCTTTAAGAAAGAAATCATTGGAGTAATCAATGAAAAAGAACTAATAGAATTACAAAAAGAAGATAGGATAAAAAACAATAAAAATATTAGTATAGCTAAAATTGCAAAGAGTAATGTAAATGATATTTTAAAAAAAGATCTTATAAGAGCTTTAGATAGAAAAGAAAGTAAGAAATTAAAAGAGAAGTTATTTATATTGGAGATTGTTCAAAATATAAAAGAGCAATTATTAGTGAAAAGAGATATGGATATTGTTATTCCTGAGAAAGCATATCAATTTATATCTAAAATTGAAACTGAATTAAAAAAACAAGGAATATCATTACAACACCCTTTAAGAGAATGTATTGATGATTTAAGTCCTTATTCTTTATTTGAAGATAAGTTAAAGAGAGAAAAAGAAAAATCTAAGACAAACTATTTAGGAAGAGAAAGAGAGTAAAAGAATATGAAATACTTAATTATAATTTTAGGAATAATGGTATTTTGTGAACTTAAATTTGATTTATTCACCAAGAACTTAAAAAAAATTTTTAAATTAAAAAATAAGAATAAAATAATAGTCTTTATAACTTTAACATTTATTATTCTTTTTGTATCAAGTTTTGGAAGTTATCAAATTGCCGAATATTTTCAATTTAAACCAAAATTTGTAGGAAAACCAATTTATAAAAATTTTTATGGTCCTTATGTGTGGTTTAGATTTATTTTTATAAAAGCTACATCTCAGAATATAGCTTTAAATAAAATTTATTTATTAAATACTTCTCTTTTATGCTTTTTATCAATTCCTTTATTCTTATATATGATAAAAAAATCTGAAGAAAACAATCTTGATACTCATGGTACTGCAAGGTGGGCTACAATTGCAGAATGGGAAGAAGCAGGTCTTATGTCCCCACCTGGCCAGTACACAGATGGAGTTATTTTAGGAAGAACAAAACGAGGTTTATTTGGTTTATTAAGTCCTAGATACATCATAGAAACTTTAAAAACACATATAGCACTTATTGCTCCCTCTCGTGCTGGGAAAGGAACAGGAGTTATTATTCCAACTCTTTTAAATTGGCTAGGCAGTGTTTTTGTGTTAGATATGAAAGGTGAAAATTATCAAATAACTGCTGGTTATAGAAAAAAAGTATTAGGACAAAAAGTACTTAAATTTAAACCTTATGGGCTAGAAGGAAGTGTTTCATATAACCCTTTGGCTGAAGTTAGAATAGGTACTCCTTATGAAGTAAAAGATGCAAAAATAATTGCTGACATCTTAACAGACCCAGGAGAAGGAAAAAAGAGAGACCATTGGGATACAAGTGCAAGTGCTGTTTTTGAAGGATTAATACTTCATGTTTTGTATGTAAGAAAAAAAGAAGGAAGATTAGGAACATTTGGAGATATAGTTGCTTTTTTAACTTCAACAAAAAAACCATTAGAAGAGAATATTTTAGATTTGATGACATATAAACATTTAAATGATGATGAATGTACTATATGGGATAGTATCTATGATAAAAGTCAATTAGATGGAATAAACAGAGGAACAAATCCTGTAGTTGCTAGAATGGCTGCTGCATTATTGAATAAAGATGAAAGAGAAAGAGCTTCAGTTATTTCAACTGTAATGGCAAAACTTTCATTATTCTCAGATCCAATTATTCAGAAAAATACATCAAGAGCAGATTTTAGAATAAAAGACTTAATGGATTATGAAACTCCTGTATCTTTTTATGTAGTCGTTGAAGCAGAACAAATGGATACTTTAGCTCCTCTTTTAAGAATATTAATAACACAAATGATAGGAATTTTAGCACCTGAAATGGATTTTTCATCAGATGCTCCAGTACATTTACATAAATTACTGCTTTTGATGGATGAATTTCCAGCATTTGGTACTATTCCAATTTTTGAAACTGCTTTAGGATATTTGGCAGGTTACAATATAAAAGCCCTTATAATAGCTCAAGCATTAAATCAAATTAAAAAGAGATATGGTGAAAGAAATTCTGTTTTTGATAACTGTGCAACAACAGTATTTTATAGTCCAACTCCTTTAGATACTGAAACACCTAAACAAGTATCAGAAATGTTGGGAGATAAGACTATAAAGGTTAAAAGTAAAAGTTATAAGGCATTTCAAATTGGAAGTGTAAATATTAGTGAATCTAATCAAGCTAGAAGGCTTTTAACTCCTGAAGAAGTAAGAAATAAGGTTGCTGGAAAATGGAATATTATTTCAGTAACAGGGCTTTATCCAATGATTGGAATTAAATTGGAATATTATAAAGAAAAATATTTTAAAAGCAAAACAAATAAAGTTTACGGTATACCTGAAACTGATTATATTTATCCTCATAATGATGATAAAAAAATTTCAATAAATAATGTAAATGAAGAACAAAAATTAATAGAAGAGGAGGAACTTATGGAAAAATTAAATCAAAAATTTTTAGATGAAATAGATGATGAAAATATAGACCTTGATATAAAAGATGAAGAATATAACTTTGAAGAAGAAGAACTTTCTGAAGATGAAAAGAAAGGATTATTATTTACATTAGAAGAAGAAAATGAAGAAGGAATAGTAGATCCAGAGGAGGGATTTTAATGGATAAAGATACTGATAAAGCTACAAAAGTTGAAAAAGAGAAAAAAAGTATTTTTAAACAGATAGAAGAACAACAGGAAAAATTAAAAAAGCTCCAAGCTAAAAAAGAAAAAAAAATTAAAAAAAAAATTACTGATACTTTTCTATTTTTAACAGAGGAAGAAAATTTTATAAAATTTGAAAAAGTAATAGAAGATGAAAGTTTTAAGGAAAAAATAAAAGAATTTATTATAATTGAGATGGATAAAGAAATAGCTGAAAAAGAAAAAAAGAAAAAAGAAGAAATGCAAAAAGAATCTAAAAGTGAGGAAGTGAAAAAAGAATAATGGAATATTTGGATAAAAGAAAAGAAAGTATAAATAGGCTAATAGAATATTTTTATGATGCTTTAGGTGATGAAAATAGAGAACTTCTTAAAGAAGATGATATTATTGAACTTTATACAAATAATGATAGAAAAATTTGGGTTGATACTCTTTCTAAAGGTAGATATTTTACTGGAAGATACATGGATGCAAGTGATTCTATGAGAATTATCCAATCAGTAGCTGACTACACAGATAAAATAGTTGATAAAATGAATCCTATAATTAGTGCTGAACTTCCTGAAACGGGTTCAAGATTTCAAGGAGTAATTCCTCCAATAGTTGAAAATCCAGTCTTTAATATCCGTAAAAAAGGAATTAGAGTATTCACATTAGATGATTATATTAGTTCAGAAAGTTTTACTGAAAAACAAAAAGAAGTAATTATTCAAGCTGTTAATGAAAGAAAAAATATTCTTATAGTTGGAGGAACTTCATCTGGAAAGACAACTTTTGCAAATGTAGTAATTAATGAAATAGCAAAAACTGGAGATAGACTTATTATAATGGAGGATACAAGGGAAATCAAATCAGTAGCTGAAGATACTTTAAGAATGGTTACCAGTGAATTTGCCAATATGTTAACCTTATTTCAATCAAGCATGAGGCAAAGACCTGATAGACTAATAGCTGGAGAAGTTAGAGGAGCAGAAGCTTTGAATATGCTTATTGGATGGAACTCAGGACACCCAGGTGGACTATGCACTCTCCATTCTGATGATGCAAGAGGTGGGCTAAGACAACTTGAACAATATGTACAAATTAAATCTGTATCAGCACAGGAAAAATTAATTGCTTTAGCTGTAAATTTAATTGTAGTATTGAAAAAAGTTAATGGAATAAGAAAAATAGTGGAAATAACAAAAGTCAATGGTTGGGAAAATGGAGAATATATATTAGAGCAAATAGCTTAATTCTATGTAACAAGCTTGTTACATAAAAATAGGAGAGAAAGTTATGGAAGACTTAGAAGAATTAAAAATACCAGTGTGCCAAGGTTTGATAAAACCTTTAACTATTGCTGGAATATCAAGAGAAGCAATGATTTTAAATGTTGGTTTTGCAGCTTCTTTTGTTCTAGCAGTAAGAGCCTGGTTTATGTTACCTCTATTCTTTTTTACACACTACTTATTATACCTTGCTTGTAAAAAAGATCCAGATGTTATTAAAATTTTTATGAAGAAATATATAAAACAAAAAAATTATTTTTATGAAGGGTAGGTGAAATAATTGATAAAAGAGTACCAAAATGAAAAAAATAAATTATCTACTTATGTCCCCTGGATAGCAATGATAGATAAAGAAGCTATCATTCTTAATAAAAATGGAACATTTCAAAAAACATTGAAATTTCGTGGACACGATTTAGATAGTGCTACTATGTATGAATTAAGAAATTCTGATGCTAGATTGAATGATGTTTTAAGAAGGCTTGATGGTGGATGGACAATACATATAGAAGCAAAAAGAGTTCGTTCTAAAGAATATTCAACTAACGAAATAGATAATTTTGCAGTAAAACTTATAGATAATGAAAGAAAAAAGAAATTTGAAAGTGGAAATTATTTTGAAAGTGAATATTACTTAACATTAACTTATCTAACACCAATAGATGCTGAGAAAAAAATAAAAAAATTTTTTATAGATGAAACTGAATTTGCTAAAAAATTAGATAAAAGTTTAGAAATTTTTAAAAAAGAATTTAAAGAAATTAGAGGTCTGTTTGAAGAATTGTTTTTAGAAGTTGAAGACTTAACAGCAGAAGAAACATATACATATTTACATTCATGTATATCTTCTAAAAATCAAAAAGTTATTGTTCCTGAAGTGCCTATGTATATTGCAAATTATTTATGTGACTGTGATTTGGTTGGGGGATTAAAACCTACACTTGGTGGAAAACACTTTAGATGCATTTCATTACAAGGCTTTCCTAATTTTACAATTCCTTGTATGTTTGATGAATTAAATAGATTAGGAATTGAATATAGATGGATTACTAGATTTATGTTTTTATCTAAAAATGAAGCATTATCTAAATTAGAAAAGAAATGGAAAGCAACTTTTAATGGGAGAATATCTATGTTAAAAAGATTTATGATGGAAATAACAGGACAAAAAGAGCCAACTAAAGTAGATGAAGACGCTTTAGAAAAAGCTGATGAGATAAATACTCAATTAAATTTGACAAGAGCTGATATTCTTACACAAGGATTTTATTCTTGTGCAATTATAGTTTATGGCAATACTCTTGAAGAAGTTGATGAAAAAACACAAAAAATTGAAAAACTAATAAATGGAATGGGTTTTATAACAATAAATGAAAGTATAAATTGTGTTGAAACTTTTTTGGGAGCTATTCCAGGAAATATTTATAATAATGTTAGAATACCTATTTTAAATTCAATCTCCTTATGTCATTTACTTCCTACTTCAAGTGTTTGTGGAGGTGATGAATGGAATAAATATTTAGATGAACCTGCTTTAATCTATACTCAAACAGCTGGAAGTACACCTTTTAGATTTAATTTGCATATCAGAGATATTGCACATACTTGTATTGTAGGACCAACAGGAGCAGGTAAATCAACTTTTTTACAATTAATCAATGCTCAATATAAGAAATATAAGAATTCTAAGATTTTTATATTTGACAAAGGAGGTTCTGCTAGAATTTTGACTTACGCAGTTGGAGGTACTTTCTTTGATTTAGGAACAGATAATTTATCTTTTCAACCATTAAGAAATATAGGTTTTAATAAAGAAAATGTAGAAAAGGAAATTGAAAAAGAAGAATTAAAGAAAAATACTAAACTTTCTGAAAAAGAAAGAGAAAGAATTATTGAAAAAGAAAAAATAAGAGCACAATTAGAATTAGAATGGGCTAATGAATGGCTTTTAGAAGTTTTTGAACAAGAAGGAATTGAACTTAAACAAATTCAAAAAACTAAATTATGGGAAGCATTAGAATTATTAGCATCAAATTCAGATCCAAAATTTAGAACAATAAGTAGCTTAAAAATAAATTTAAATGATAGAGATTTGAAAGATACTTTGGAAAAATATACTATAAAAGGAGCTCTTGGGAAATATTTTGATAGTGAAGAAGAAAATATTTCTCTCTCAAATTGGCAAGTGTTTGAAATGGAAAAAATAATGAACAATAAAAGTGCTATAACACCTTTACTAAGTTATTTGTTCCATAAAATTGAAGGATATTTAACAGGAGATCCTTCAATCATTGTATTGGATGAATCTTGGGTATTTATTGACAATGCTTTGTTTGCTGGAAAAATTAGAGATTGGTTAAAAACATTGAGAAAAAAGAATACAGGGGTTATATTTGCTACTCAAGAATTAAACGATATATTAAACAGTTCATTATTTACAACAATTCTTGATGCTTGTAAGACAAAAATATTTTTACCTAATGAAAATGCTGAAGCTGATAATTATCTTCCTATCTATGAAAAATTTGGACTTAATAATAAGGAAATTCAGATAATTGCTAAAGCAACGCCACAAAAAGACTATTATTATAAATCTACAAAAGGTTCAAGGCTATTTCAACTTGCATTAGGAAAAAATACTTTAAAATTAGTTGGAGCAAATGATCCTGATATCCAAAAAGAAGCTAGAGAACTTTATGAGGTGTTAGGAGGTGGAGAAAAATTTACTAAGGCTTATTTAGGTATATAAATTTTTTTATCATTTAAAACAGTTATTAACGGTTAATAAGGAGGTTAAATATGTTTAAGAAAAAATTATTAATGGTATTAGCTATTGTGACTTTAATATCTATTCCAACTCAAGCTGGAATATTTGGTGGAAAAGGTAGTGGAGGTTCTCTAAAAGAAATTTTGAAACTTCTTAAATCAATTGATTCAGCAACAGGTGCAAATGGGACTGCTACACTTGCAGAGATAGAAACTAAGTTACAAGTAATAGAACAAACAAAAATGCAAATAGAACAGTTAAGAATGGAAGTTGAAAACTTTAAACAATTAGGAAAAGATATAAAAGATTTTGATTTAAAGAAAATAAATAATCTTTTAGACAGAACATTAGGTTTTAAAGATTATGCTTCTATGACAGCTAATCAAATGGAAAAGAAATTAGATACTTTTTTCTCAGATTATGATGGAAATAAATATAAACTTTTTGATAAATATGACTTAGATATATTAAAAGCTCAAAGAAAAAAATTGAGAGAAAATCAACAAGAAATGCAAAAATCTGTATATAACAATATGTCTAAAAATCAAATGTATGCAAATATAAAAGATCAAGGAGAAGCATTAAAGAGAAAAGTAGCTACTTTAGATAGTGTCGCTGGAACTTTACAAGCACTTCAAGCAATAGGTGGAATCTTAGAACAAACAAATGAAGTACTATTAGAAATAAAACAAATGATGGCAACTAATGCTGAGATGAAAGATAGAATTGAAGCAAAAGTGCAAAAAGAAGCAGAAATAAGTAGAGATAATAGTGAAGCATTTCAAAAAGAAGCAGATGAAAAATGGAAAGAAGCTCAAGAAGAAGCAAGAAAAAATTCTAAAAAAACAAATTTTAATATAAATTTTAAGAAAAGAAAATAAGATTACTAGAGGAGAGTAGAGATGTTTAAAAATAAAGAATATAATTTTTTTAATAATATATATATTCCAGCCATTATATTAATTTTATTATATTTATTTGGAAATAAGGGAGAAATATATTTTAAAGCTGCTATAACTATAGGAATCCCAATAGGAGCTACAATATATTTATTTAAAAAAATTTCAGTTCTTAAATTAGAAAAGAAAAAAATAAGAAATATACTTATACTTACTTTTATTTTTGAATTGATATTTTCCATACAAATAATGTTTTTTGGAATTCCAATTATTCCATATTTACCTGCTCCATTTAATAATTTAATTTTTTTAGGGGCTATAGTAACTATAGTATGTAGCTCATTTTGGAGAAAAAAAGAATATGATAAAGGGCTTATAAAATTAATATTAATAATACTATGGTCTCTAATATTTTTATATCAAATTTCGATTAATCTTATAAAAATAAAGGAGATGTGGTAATAAATGTTAGGAATAGATGCAAATGCTATTTTAACAGTAACTAAGACTTTTGCAGAAGCTATGGTGAAAAATTTAAACCCTACTGTCATGAATTTGTTAAGTTCATTTTTAATAATAGACTTAGTGCTTAGTTTTCTATTTGATGAAAGTGAAAGTGTAGATATATTTATGAAACTTATCAAAAAAATTCTGTATTATGGATTCTTTATATGGATTATTCAAGAATATAGTACAGTAGTTTTTGAATATCTAATGGGAGGTGCAATTCAGTTAGGAAATGTTGCTTCTGGAAAAGGGGCAGCAACTGAAATTAATGTAGAATTATTAGAAAAATTTGGTATAAGTGCCTCAGATATAGCAGGCTTAATGGCAGCTGGAGCAGGAAGTATCATTTTGGATATTTTTGGTGTTGAAGCAATGGCAACAGTAATGCTACTTGCCTCAGTCGGTTATTTAATGTTTTTTGTAATGTTATATGTTCAAATCCTTGTAACATTTGTAAAATTTTATTTAATAGCTGGATATGCTTATATTTTAATTCCATTTGGAGTATTTAGTAAAACAAAAGATATAGCTCTGAAGGCATTAAATGGACTTTTTTCTCAGGCTATAGAAATTTTTGTATTAATAACTATTTTAAATTTAGCAGCTTTTATTCAAGATACAAAGTGGTCAAGTATTATAAATTTACCAATGAACTCTTTAGAATCAATAAAAGCTAATTTATTTACCAAATTTGCAATTCTTATATTAATAAATAAAGCAGGTTCAATAGCAAGCTCACTATTATCAGGAGCAATTGCTTCTATAGGAATAGGAGCAGAAGCTGGAGCAAGAGGATTTAATAATGCTATATCAGCACCAGGAAAAGTTGCAGACAGGATGGGGCAAAATGCTACTGCTTTTGATGAACATAGAAAAGGAGAAGGAGGAGCAAAAATGTTTAGGAGAGATAGTGCTGCAGCTAATGCATATAAGAATGCGGCTAACTACATTAAAGGAAGATTTGGAAAGAATAGTGGAAATAACAATAATTCAGGAAGTAGTTCATAATAAAAGTAAAGAGAAAGTTTTAAATGACTTTCTCTTTTTTCTATATAACAAGTTATTACATAGAAAAATATTGACTTTTCTATAAAAATATATTTATAATAAAAATATAATAACTAATGGAGGTAAGAGTATGGGATTTTTTGGAAAAAAAGAAGAAAAACCATTTATTTCAAATAACAGCCTAGTTGAAATTGTTAGTGATAGTAATGCATACATAGAAGAAGGGATTAGTGAAAAGGGATACAAAGCCCTAGAAAAGCAATTGGAGAGAAGATTTTTATATAGAAATGTAGAAAGTATTACCTCTACTGGAAGTACAGGGATAGTTATTGTAAAATATAAAGATTTAAAGGTTCGTTCAGAATTTGAGGTAAAACAAATGAGAGAAAATTTAAGAAAAGAAGCAGGATTAGATATTGAAAGGTAAAGTTATGTAACAAGTTTGTTACATAAAAAGTTCAAGGAAGTGAAAACGATACTTCCTCTTCTTTTTTATTGACTTTTTAATGATGTAACAACTATAATAAAATATAAAATTTTTATATTTTTAAAATTAGGGAGGATTCTTGAAATGGAAAATTGGATTTCATTAAAAAGTGAGTACTATGATAGAGAAGAAATAAATAATACTATTTCTAATTTATCAAAATTTAGAAATTTAGAAAAAAAAGATATTGCTTATTATGATGGTCTTTTAAAAAAATGGTTTATAAATCCAAAAGAACCTTTAAATTATTTGGTGTTTGCAAAATGGTTACCTAGAAATGGAATACTTCCATCATTTGATATAAGTGAATTAAAAAATACTTCCATTCACATAGGACAAAATATATCACAAAAATTATTATCTAAAATGAATGAAGCAAAAGAGAGAGTTTATATTTTAAGTCCTTATACTTCTACTGTTACTGTAGATCTTTTTGAATTTTTACAATCCAAAAAAGTTAATTGTAAATTACTTTTTTCTACCTCTATACAAGAAAATAATACCAAAATTTTTAAAAATTTTATTAATTATAAAATAATAAATAATGATAAAGCTGAGCAAGAAAATTTTGAAAAAATAGAAAATTTAAAATTTGAAAAAAGTAGAAAAATTAAGAATAATACTGTTTTATCTTTTTTCCTTTTCTTTGCATTTATAATATTTATACTTATTTATTATTTTTATTTTTTCCCTAAGTATAGCAAAAGTGGAGCTTTAATTTCAGGAGTAATTTTTTTAATTTTATTTATTAAAATATTATCTAGTAAAAATAATTTAAAAAATCTTGTAAAAAATATAGAAAATGAGATAGAAGAATCGTTAAAAAAAGATTTTAGAGATGTTGTATATTATCAAAGTAATAATAGTTATCGATATTTATTTGAAGAAACTGAAAAGTCAAAACAAATAAAAGATCCTTTAAAGATTGATTTTAATAGATTAACTTTTTCACATACAAAACTTTATATTTTGGATAATGTAGCATATTTAGGTTCTATGAATTTTTCATCCACATCTTTTAGTAATTTAGAATCTTTAATTGAAATTGGGGATATTAATGCTGTCAACCAACTTGCTGAATATTTTTTACAGCTTTATAGTTCTGATAAATTTGGTACAAAATCTGATGAAGTTGAAAAAGAAATAGGGAGTAGATTATATCCTAAAGAAAAAATATTAAAAAAATGAAAGATATAAAAAATGTCTTGACTTTTAGGAACACCTATTCTATAATAAAGGTGTGCCAAAAAATGAGGTGATGAAATGAATGGCAAAATAGGTAGACCAAAAGTAGAAAAGCCTAAAAATATAAGATATAGTGTAAGATTAGATTTAGAAATAGAAGAAAAATTAAAACAATATTGTAAAAATAATAGAATTACAAAAGGTGAAGCTATTAGACGAGGTTTAGATTTACTTTTGGAAAACAAAAAAAGTTAGAGACTTGCACCGCTCAAAGTACTAATCTCTAACTAGGTAAGAAGTCACCCTCTTATGAAATCTATTATATCATAAAAGAGACTTCTTTAAAACTAAAAAATAAAGGAGTAGATGAAATATGTCAAAAGTAGATAAGTTGTATAATTATATTATTGATATTAATGAGGAAGAATTTAAACTTGAAGAAAAAAGAATAGAAAAATTATTTGGAAAACTAAATGATGAACAAATAAATTATCTGACAGAAATGAGATATAAATTTTTTAAATTAGGCTATAATAGTGCTTTAACTAATGAAATTTAATGTATTAGATAAAGGGAAAGTTTGAGTAGCTTTCTCTTTTTAGTAAATAATGATATAATAAAAATATAATTTTATTTGTTAAAACAGGAGGGCTAAAATGAAAAAAATTTTATTTGGAGTTATCATGCTAATTGCTTTAATAGGTTGTGGGAAAAATTATAAAACATACACTCCTGAAGAAAAGTATAATATGATAGTACGATTACAAGAAATTGAAAAAAAATCAGATTTGACAAAAGAGGAAGAAGAATTTAAGAAAGAAATGAGAAATTTATTAACAACTTTAAAAACAGAATCTCAAAAAGATAATGATGCAAAAAAAGAATTTGATGAATGGAGAGATGCTGTAGAAAGATATCAAAAAGAGGAAATTGAAAGATTAAAAGAAAAAGCTAAAGAAGAAGCAGAAAAATCAAAATTTAAAATTTCTTTTTAAGTAAGTTGTTTTTCTAAAAAAAGCAGGAGACACCTGCCAGAGCATCTCCCACATAAAACCTTAATAAGCATTTTTAGATAATAATAAGAATATTATTATCATGAAACAAATAAATAGTAATTTTTTCAACCTTTTCACCTCACTTTTGCTTGGTTTAAGGAGGAAAAAACAGCATAATTATTATATCATTGACTTTTAAAAAAATAAAGAGTATAATTAAGCTGAAACAATAAATAGTAATGAAAAAATAGCAAAAAAAACATCTATGCCAGTAGGTGTTTTTTTATTTCATAAGTATTAAAAAGTAGTTTTTTTGTTATCCCTTGATTTTAAATGAAATATATTTTATAATCAAAGTATAAATGGGGGGCAATAAAAGCAAAACTATACTATTCAAGGGTATTATTCAAGAAAAGTATGTCCTCATATTTATAATAACAAGAAAGGAGAAAATAAAAATGGAAGAACTATATGATTTTCTTACAAAATTAGAAGAAGATACTCTTAAAATAGATGAAAAAAGAATGGAAGGATTATTTGGAGAATTAAATGATGAACAAAATAATTTTATTTCTGAATTAAGATATAAATACTTTAAGTTAGGTTTTGAAATAAAAGAAGTCTTAGAAAATTTTAAAAATGGAGGATGATAATAAATAAGAATAAATTGAATTGATAAAAAGTTTAATCTTAAATTTATAAATATAATCCAAGAAGTCCTGTATAAAATTTAATACAGGGCTTTTTATATAAGTATTTTTTTTATTTGACATAACCGTAATTAACGGTTATAATTTATTTGAAATATTATATATTTTTAAAGGATAAAAATGAGAAATCTAAAGAATTTTTTTAAGTATAAATTAAATATTGGGGTTTGTATATTTTTATTTGTTACTGGAATTTTAAAAATGATTTACCAAGATATAAAAATATTTGTAAATATAACTCCTTCCATCCCGATAGGGTTATATTTTTTAAGACCTTATAATAAGGAAATCTCTCTTGAAAAAAGAACTTTTGTTGTATTTCCTGTTCCAGGAAAAGCTACTAAAAACAGAGAATATTATGAGGATTTTATAAAAGAAATTGTAGCAACTTGTCAAGATAATATTGAAGTTATAAACAATAAAATATATATAAACCATCAATTTATGGGAGATATACTTGAAAGAGATAGTTATGGTAATAGTATAAGAACATTAAAAAATGGAAAACAGGAATTAAAAGAAGATGAATATTTTGTAATGGGAAGTAATCCTAAATCTTATGATTCAAGATATTGGGGAGCTATAAAAAAACAAGATATTATGTATTATGGAACTTTTTATATTCCTTTTTCCTGGTAAAAAATAGGAGGAGAATATGAGAAAGGTTTTATTATTAGGAATGTTGTTGGTAGCAGCATCATCATTTGCTGAAATGGAAGTTGAACGAGGATATGGAAATATAGAATTTTCAGCATCCTACAATTATACTTCAAGTAATGTAAAAGAATTTAATATTTTAAGAGAACTACACAAGTATGAAGAAAATCAAAATGCTTTTCTTTTTAAGGAAATATCAACAATTAGTTTAGATAAAAATGATATTTTCAGACCATACTTTGTAGGAGAAAACAGAAAAGATTACAATAATATTGGTGGAGGAATATTAGTATTTCATTCTTTCCAAGAAAATAAATACATAGGACTTCAAGTAGATGGAAGAAAAGTTAACTTTAAAAATAAAAAAACAGATCAGGAGAAGATATCTACTAATAGAGGTATGGTTAGAATTCTATATACTGAAATTGGAGAAAACAGAAAAAATTTTTTAATAAGTCCATATTATATTTTTGATAATTTAAAAAATGTTAGAAATAGAGGAGTTGGAATCTATGCAAGAGAGGAAATACCACTAAATTTATCAAAATATAATTTAATAGAGGATGGATTAACTGGTTATATAGAGGCAGATGCTCACAGAAATAAAATTAGAAGAGATAAAAATAATAAAATTGGCAATAAAAATGATAGCATTTCTTTAGGTGCAGGACTAATATACTCTCCAATTGAAGATTATGAAAATGGCAATTTAAAAATAAAACCTAAAGCAATCTTAGGTTATAATAGAGAATTTTTAGAAAAAAGAAAGTATAAAAGTTTCAATGAAAAAGAAACTAATGTAGATACTTTAAAAATTGGAGCTGGATTTGATATTGATTATAAGAATATTACTTTAAATATAGAAGATACTTATGAAAAATCATTAAATAGTAGAAATTATGAAAATAGAATATCAGGGAAATTGATATATAAATTTTAAAAATCTAATAATAATGAAACTATAAAAGATAAATTAAAATGGGTTTGAAATCCGAAAAATTCAGGAGGTATTTATTATGACAGATGAAGAATTGAAAGAAGAAAGAAAAAAAAATCCACTAGAAAAAATAGCAGATATGACAGTTGAAATGGCAAAACTTGTGTTAGTTACACAAGCACTTAGTAGTATAAAAAATAATGGAAAAGAACGAGGTTTTGCTGAGATTTCTGATGAAAAATTATCAAATATAGTTGGAATTGATAAGTCAAGAATAGGTGGAAAAAATGGCTTAATATTTGAAGCAGTTCAAAAAGGCTATATTTGTGCAGCTAATGCAAAAACAAATGAACCTTTATTAGATAAAGAGGGAAATGTAAAACTTAACTCAAAGGGTGAAGTTATAATGAAATCACATAGAATTTTAGCTCAGGATCTAAAAGGTATTAGAGCTGGATTTAAAAAATACGGGGTTGAGTTACCTGAGAAATTAAAAGAAAAGGTTGTTGAAAAAGTGGCAGAGATTAAAACAAAAGGAAAAAAGAAAGATAAAGGATTAAGTAGATAAATTCTTTTGATAGTTTCATTATTTAAAATAAGGCCACAATTATGTGGCTTTATTTTTTAGAGGAGGAAAAGAATATGAGAGCAAAAATTATTCAAGAATTCAAAGGTGAAATAAATGATGTGAAATTTATTAATGAACAAGTATATAGAACAAGTGAATATTTGATAGAAAATATAGCTTTCAAGGAGATCAAAATGGAAACAATGCAAAAAGGTGTTTTTCGTTGGTATCAATTTAAAAATTTTCAAATAAAAAATGAATATATAGATAATAGTATTATTTTAAAATTATTGGATTATAATATTGATTTTGATAAATGGGATACTTTTATTAATAATAGTTTTCTAATTATTACTGAAAATAAAATTTGGATATTAGATAATAAAGAAAATGTTTATAATATTCCAATAGATAAAATAGAAATTTATATATTAGAGAAAGAAAAAAGAAAGAGAAAATATAAATATTCATTTTCAATAGTAAAAAAATATTTACACAATCCTTTTTCTTTAAATAAAATAATGAAAATTTTATCAATAGATTTAAAAGAAAAATTAAAAACAGATAAAAAAAGATTTTATATAGGATATTTTATTCAGTGTGAGCCTTTTTAAATTCATTAAAGGCAACATCAAAGTCATTAGCTTCAAAAATATTATTTGTAAAGACACAAGTTTGATGATATTTAAGTAAGATATTATATTTTTCAATACCTAAATATTTTTTAATTTTTTTAGCCTGTTTTGATGATATGCCTGAGGTTCTTAAATGATGAAAATATATATAATCTTCATAATCTACATTATTATTTCTATTATTTATTTGATGATTACGGATTGTTCTCTTATTGAAGGTGTCCACTATTTCTATACTAAGTATTTTTTCAAATAATTTTTCAAAAAAAAGTTTAACAACTTCAACAGAAAGAGGCGAATATCTACTTCAAAAGATTAATCCTGAAAAAATCGAAGCATTAAAAAAGTTACCTTATAAATTAGAGTTAGAAACTAAAGTAGAAGAAAAAGAAAATTCTTGGGCTAAAAAAGTTGAAAAAAGTAAAGATAAAGGACTAGAAAGATAAAAAATAAAATTATGTAACAAACTTGTTACATAAAAAGGAGATATATAATGAGTAAAAGATTAATAATAGCAGAAAAACCCTCTTTGGGAAGAGCAATAGCTAATGCTTTAAATGTAAAAAAATTTACTGGAGAAAAATCAAATGGATATTATGAAAATGAAAATTATATCATCACTTGGTGTTTTGGACATTTATTTAAACTAAAAGATATTGGAGATTATGATGGCTTAGATAATATAAGTTGGGAAGATATATATTTGCCATTCTTACCTAATCCTTTTGAATTAAAATATAATCCAGGAAGAAATGAAGAAGAGGGAGAAGGAATAAAAAAACAAATAGAGATTATAAAAGAACTTGTTGCTAAAGATGATATAAATGAAATTGTGCATTGCGGAGATGCTGATAGGGAAGGGCAAGTTATAGTAAATGAAATACTTGAATATATTGGAAATAATAAAAAAGTGACTAGATTATGGTTACCTGAGCAAACAGAAGATACCATACAAAAACAAATAATGGATTGTAAAGAAAATAGCACTTATGATAATTTATCAAATGAAGGACTTACAAGAATATATATGGATTGGTTTCTTGGAATAAATCTTACTATATTTTTAAGTGTAAAGGCTAAAACAAAGTTAAATGTAGGTAGAGTTATAATTCCTATCGTTAAATATATTTATGATAGGGAACAAGCAATAAAAAACTTTAAAGTAGAAAAATATTTTCAGCTAGAAAGTAAAACAGAAAAAGAAAATATAAAAATACCATTAATTTTAAGAAAAGAAAGATTTAATTCTAAAGAAGAAGCAGAAAAAGTCGCTAATGAATTAAATAATAATAAGGCAAAAGTTATAAGTATTGAAAAAAAAGAAGTAAAAAAATATCCAGGTAAACTTTTTTCTTTAGGGAAAGTTCAATCAGAGTTATCAAAGAATCATAAAATGAATTTTGACCGTTCTTTAAAAATTATTCAAAAATTATATGAGGAAGGATATATAACATATCCTAGAACTAATACAGAATATTTAGCTGAAGAAGAAAAAGACAGGATAAAAAATTTAATAGATTTAATAAATCAAAAAGGTTATAAACTTGAATTTAAAGATAGTAAGAAAATATTTGATACTTCTAAAATAGAAAGTCATAGTGCATTAACACCTACTCTAAAACTTCCAGAAAAACTTTCTAAAGAAGAAGAAATTGTTTATCAAGTTATTTTTAATAGATTTGTTTCTAATTTTTTAGCTGAAGAAGCTATTTTATCTGAAACAACTCTAACAATAAAAGTAGATAATAAGGAATTTAAATTAAAAGGTACTGAAATTATAACACCAGGATTTTATACTTATGAACCTAAAAAATTTGATAATCAATTACCAAATTTAAGTGAAAATGAAGAATTTGAAGTAAAATTTTTAGCAGTAGAAAAAGAGACTGAGCCTCCAAAAAAAGTTACTGAATCAGAATTAGGAAGTTATTTAGAACATCCATTTAGAAGAGAGCTAAAAGAAAAAAATACAGAAGATGAAGAAAATAATGAAGAAATAATTGAGGATGCTGAGGACTATAAGAGTATATTAGAGGGGATTGAAATAGGAACAGTTGCAACAAGAACAGGTATTATATCTAATGCTAAAACTTATGGATATATAACTCAAGAAAACTCTAACTATTCAATAACTTCAAAAGGAGAGAAATTAATTCAACTTTTAGATGAATTAAAAATAAATTTATATAAAGAAAGAACAGTAGAATTCTCGAAGGATTTAAAAAAAGTATTTCATAATATGAAAACTATTGATGATGTATTAGGGAATACTTGGAATGTACTTAATGAAATTATAGAAAATGGAAAAGATATAAAACCTAGTGTAGAATTTATAGAATCTTTAGGAAAATGTCCAAAGTGTGGAGGAAAAGTCTTTGAAAAGCCTAAAACATATAGTTGTGAGAATGAAGATTTTTCTCTGTGGAAAGAAAGTAGACATTATAAAGAAAAATTTTCAATAAATCAGGAAGAAGCTAAAAAATTTTTAGCAAATGAAACAGTGCAATGTACTTTAATTTCTGAAGATAAAAAGAGCAGAAAAGCTAACTTAAAAATAAAATTAAATGGAGAATATGTAAACTTTGAAGAAGAAAGAGAAAGTGTAGGAAAATGTCCTATATGTGGAAAAGAAATAGTAGAAAGTGAAAAAATGTTTTATTGTACAGGGAATAAAGATGGATGTGTATTCAAATTATGGAAAGAAGCAAAACATTTTTCTAATACCTTAAAAATAACTAAAAGTATTGCAAAAAAATTATTGAAAAAAAATGGAAGTTCAAAGTTTGAGGTAAGTGGAAAAGATGGAAATAAAAAAGAAGTAAATTTAAAAATAAAAATAAATGGAAATTATGTCAATTTTGAGGAAGTAAAAGAAATTAAGTAAAGGAGTTATTATGAGAATATTTTTATTATCTTTTTTAAGGAGTTTTTTTGGAATCATTACAATTTTTATAGTTTTAAATCTTTTTAAGAAATTTAGAAATTTAATATTTTCAGATAAAGCATTGGATTATAAAGTTTTTGAAAATCATAGATGCCATAAGTTAAAAATAATTCCTGACACTAAAGTAGAAACATATAAAATTAAACTAGATAAAATAATTGATGGATTTATAAGAAAATCAAGAAAAACTTCTGATTATTCAGAAAATAAAAGACTTCAAAAGTTATGTGTTGACTTATTTCATTTAAAAGCAATATTAACAGTTGAAGAAAAAGAAGAAATAGTTAGAGACATTATATTAAATGAGGACTCTAAATATGATGTTGATAATGAAATGCCATATTTTATAAAATTAGTTAATAAATATATTGGTAGAATAGAAGAATACAGAAAAGAACAATTAGAAAAAGATTTTAATAAAATTAAAAATGAACAACTTAATTAGTGGAAAAAATATTAAATTTAATCTAGTCTTGAAAAAGAAAAAAAAAATAGTATAATATAGATAAGAAATAGGCTTACAGGATGCGAGAAAACTCCTGTCCCGTGTATCGAGGGGCTTGAAATATCGAACGCAGCGAAGCTCGTTACTGTTTAAACTTATCAGTAGACCAAAGCTTGGGTGGAGTTCGGAATGGACAGAAACAAGCGAAAAGTTAAAATAAAAGACTGGATGAAAAAGATCTAGTCTTTTTTATTTATTATATATCATTAATTTATTGTAAGGAGTAAAGATGTCTAAAGAAAAGACTTATAAAGTTCAAGAAATATTTGATTGGTATAAAAAATTTGAAAATATAGATATTAAAATACAAGGAAATACAAAAGAATTTGATATAGAAATTCGTAATAAATATTTACCACATCTACTAGGATTACAGTATATAAATAGCAATGAGAATAACATAAGAGGAAAAAGATTATATTCATATATAAAAGATAATAATTTAAGTGACCAAGAAATATTAAGTAGAGTAGAACAAAATTATGGTCCTGGAAAAAGACGAGATATATATAATAGAATAGAAACATTTCAAAATTTTTTTAAAAATTTAGAAGAAGGAATTATTGTTGAAAAAACATTAGCTACTAAAATGAATGTTAATTATTTAATAATTCAAAATAAAGATGATGAATTTTACCATTTAGGAATTTTAAGTGGAAGTAATGGAGCATTATTGGTTGAATTTGAGAATATAGAAGATAAGAGAGAAAAAGATTTTTTAAAAACATATTTTGTAGAATCTAATAAAGAATATTTTAAGGGTACTGATATTGTTGAGCAAATAAAAAGTATAGAAAGATATGATGAGAAAGAAAAAGAATATATGCCATTTTCTTTTGATGATGAAAAAAATAAAAGTTTGTTAAAAAAGTATTATTTTGAGAAAAAAGAAAAAGCTAAGGAATTTTTGGAAGAATATTTACAGAAAAAAGGAATAAATACAAAAGAATTATTTAGATGTATTTCTCCAGAACATGAAGATAAAAATCCTAGTATGTCTTTTTATAAGAAAAAAAATAAATGTACTTGTTTTGCATGTGGTAAAAATTATGATATCTTTGATTTAGTTAAAATGGAATATGGTTTAAAAACATTTCCTGAGCAATTAAAAAAAGTAGAAGAATTTATGAAAAATCCTAAATTAATAGAAGATGCCAATAAAACAATATATTCAAAAAAGAATGTTACAGTAGAGTTAGGAAAAGAAATAGAAAAAAATAAGAGTACCTCTAACAAAAAAAAGTCAGTTTTAGACCCTAATAATCCTGATGATATAGAAAGAATAATAAAATATCAGAATTATATAAAATATTGTATGTTCAATTTAAAAGATTGTAATTATTTAACTAAAAGAGGAATATCTAAAAAAATTCAAGAAGAATATCATATAGGATATGACCCCAATTTCAAATATGCTTCTTTTAAAAAAGCAATAATAATACCTACATATTATGGATGTTTGACTGCTAGAAATATAGATGATACTTCTAATGATAGATTTAGAAAATTAGGAAATGCTCAAATATTTCATTATGATAGAATAAAAGAAAACCCTGGAAAAGATTTTTATATAGTTGAAGGTGAAATAGATGCACTATCTATTGCTGAAGCAGGAAAGAAGGCGATAGCTTTAGGAAGTGTAAATGAAATAAATCTATTGGTAAATAAATTAAAAGAAGATAGATTTGAAAATAAATTTATATTAATGCTTGATAATGATGAAATTGGTAGAAAATCAGAAGAGATATTATATATAAAGCTAAAAGAAATAGGAATTAATGTAGAAAAAACTAATATTTTAGGAAAATATAAAGACCCAAATGAATTTTTAATGAAAGATAGAGAGAAATTTATATCTTTATTCCAAGAAAAAGAGAAAGAGAAAGAAAATTTCTGGGAAAAAAAACTAAATAATAAGAAGTCAAATGGAATAGAAATATAAAATTATGTAACAAGCTTGTTACATAAAAGATAAAAATTACTAGATAAAATATGTAACAAGTTTGTTACATATAAAAGGATGTGAATATATGAGTTATAAATTTGAAGAAGTTTTAAAAAAAGGTACTCAAAAAATAAAAGAAAACATTAATGAATATAAAAATTTTTTAAAAGTAATGGGAAATAACTATAAATATGATGGGCTTAATCAAATAAATATTTATGTTCTTGAGCCAAAAGCTCGAGCCTGTGCTGAATATGATTTTTGGAAAGATAATTTTAATAGAGTAGTTAGAAAAGGTCAAAAAGGAATCCCTATATATTCAAATAACGATAAAAAAGTTAAATATGTTTATGATGTTACACAAACATTTTCTATTAATAAAGAGGAAAAAGAAATAACTCTTTGGACTTTTGATAAGAATGAACATAAAGAAATATATGAGAAAATTGAAAATAATACTCTTTTAAATAAATATATAAATAATATTAGTATTTATGAATTGAATATTTCTGAAAATGATATAAAAGAATTTTATATAAAATCAGCAAAAATTGCTATATATAATAGAATGGGAATAGAAAATAATATTGAATTCAATGAGAAAGATAAACTTATATTAACTTCATTGAATGATGATAAAATATTTTACACTGCAATAAATAAAATTTCTGATATATCAAGAAATTGTTTAAAAGAAATAAATAGAGAAATAAAAATAAAAAATAAAGAAAAACTTTTGACAGAATTACTAAGTGCAAGTTATACTTTGAATGAAGAAAATGAACAGCAAAAAACGATTAATAATAGCTTTAAAAATGATATTACTGAGGAGGTAGAAAATGTTAGAAAAAGTGATATTAGCAGACAAGGAATACATAGTGAAGAACGGACTTTATTTTCCAGTGAAGAAAGAATCAACATTCGAGGAAATGGGGGGAGCTTACAGACTAGAGGAGATAGACAAAGGAGTGGAAGTATTGATACCAGATATGGAGATAGAGCCGATAGACAAGAGCAAATTGAACAGGATGGGAAGAGCGAGATTGAAATTTCTTCAAGAGGAGAAGGAGGAGAATTATTACATTCTACTAGCAACAGGGGAATTAATGCCACATCTATTGAAGATACAGGAAGAAGCAGAGGAAATGAGAGAAAAAATGTTACCTCAAATGAAGAAAAAATGGGGACTAACAGAACAGTTGAAAATAGACAATCAAATGGAATGGGTAGGCTTGATGAACAATCTGGAAGCAACAATGAGAGAAATGATTTTAAATCAACTAATTTACATTTAGAAAATAATCAGGAAGATAACTCTATAAAGGATGAGTATATAGGGTTATCTTTTGATTTATATAATCATATAGGTATGCAGGTTCTATACAATAATAAAGAATATAAAATTTTAGATAATAAATATGTTCCTAATGGAATGTCAAGTTTAACTTTGGAAGAACTTGAAGATAATATTGTGGATGGAAAAGTTTTTAGTGTTACTAAATCAATTTTTTATACAGAATCAAGAGGAATTGAGAATTTGTTTGTAAAAGAAAGTGAACTTTTGAAATTTGAAAAACCTCAACAAGAAAGAAATGCAATTAATTATGATCAACCTAAAAGTCTATTTGGAACAGAAAATTTAACAATTCTAACCAAAACACAAAATTTAAGTGATTTAAAAGTTACTTATCCTGAAGAGATTTTAAATTACAGAATTAAAGAAGAAATTTTACCTGAAAAACTTACACCAGGAGAAAGACTTGAAAATAATATTAATGCTATAAAAACTTTAATCAATATTGAAAATGAAAATAGAATTGCAACAGAACAAGAAAAAGATATGCTAGCTAAGTATGTTGGTTGGGGAGGACTTGCAGATGTATTTGATGAAAGTAAAAAAGGTCAATGGGAAAATTCAAGGGAATTTTTAAAAGCTAATTTATCTGAAGAAGAATATACCAAAGCGAGAGAGAGTACCTTAACTGCTTTCTTTACTCCAAAAACAGTTATAGATAACATTTACAATGCTTTAGATAACTTAGGATTTTCTCAAGGAAAAATTTTAGAACCTAGTTCAGGAATTGGAAACTTTATAGGAAATATTCCTGAAAAAATGGAGAAATCTGAATTTTATTCAGTTGAATTAGATAAATTGAGTGGAAGAATTCAAAAAGCTCTTTATCCTCAAACTAAAATTCAAATAAATGGTTTTGAAAATGTAGATTATAAAAATAATTCTTTTGATGTTGCTATTGGAAATGTTCCTTTTGGTGAATTTAAAGTTAATGATAGAGAATATGACAAAAATAATTTCTTAATCCACGATTATTTTTTTGCAAAATCTATTGATAAAGTTAGACCAGGAGGAGTTATTGCATTTATAACTTCTAGTGGAACAATGGATAAAAAAGATGAAAGTATCAGAAGATACATAGGAGAAAGATGTGAACTATTAGGAGCTGTAAGACTTCCTAATAACACTTTTAAAGGAGTAGCAGGAACAGAAGTTACTTCTGATATCATTTTTTTAAAGAAAAGAGAAGAAAAATTTTTAGGAGAGGAAGAATGGTACAAAACTTCAATAGATTCAAAAGGACTTAACTATAATAAATACTTTATAGATAATCCACAGATGATAATGGGAAATATGACTGAAATTAGTGGAAGATTTGGAAGTACAATCACTTGTGAGCCTACTCAAGAATTAAAAGATTTATTACCTGGTGCAATAGAAAATATAAAAGGTACTTATAAAGAAAGAGATAGTAAAGAGGAAGATATAAATATAACTTATTATCAAACACAGGAAATAAGGAATTTTTCTTTTTTTAGGGAAAATGATAAAGTTTTCTATAAAGAAAATAATGAACTAGAAGAAATAAAAGAAAATAAAGAAAAGTTTTTTAAGTACATAGACTTATCTAATTCAATAAGAAATGTTATTTATCTTCAAAAAGAAAACAGTACTGATGAAGAAATAAAAAAAGCTCAAGATAATCTTAATAAAATCTATGATGATTTTACAAAAAGATATGGTTTGATTAATTCAAATCAAAATAATAAATTATTTAGAGAAGATTCAACTTATTCTTTATTATCTTCAGCAGAATTAGTAGATGATAAAGGTAATTTTATTAGAAAAAGTGATATCTTTAATAAAAGAACTATTAAAAAAGCTACTGTTATTAATAAAGTTGAAAGTTCTTCAGAAGCATTAATATTATCAGTTTCTCAAAAAGCAAGAGTTGATTTTGATTATATGGAAAAATTAACTGGAAAAGAAAAAGATATTCTTATAAAAGAATTAAAAGGACAAATATTTGCTAATATAAAAAATGGTAATTTAGAATATGTTTCTAATGATGAATATTTAACTGGAAATATTAGAGAAAAAATTGCTAATATTGATAATTATATTAAATTATGTGAAGAAAATAACAAAGAATTGGTAATTAGCAAAGAAGAATTAGAATATCAAAGAGAAAAATTAGAAGAAGTTCTTCCAAAAGAATTAGAAGCTAGTGAAATTAATGTTAGAATTGGAGCAACTTGGATACCAAAAGAAGATATAAAAAGATTTGTAATAGAAACTTTAAAACCTCCTACTTATTTAAGAAATTCAATTAATGTTGAGTTTTCAGAATATACTTCTGAATGGAAAATAACAGGGAAATCAGCAGATAGAGATAATCCTTATTCTATTATGACTTATGGTACTGAAAGAGCTAATGCATATAGACTAATAGAAGATGCTTTAAATTTAAAAGATACAAAAATATTTGATTATGAAACTGATGAAAACGGTAATAAAATTAGTATTTTAAATAAAAAAGAAACAATGTTAGCTACACAAAAACAAGATTTATTAAAAGAGGAATTTAAAAATTGGGTATTTAAAGAACCAAATAGAAGAGAAAAACTTGTAAAAATATATAATGAAAAATTTAATTCTGTGCGATTAAGAGAATTTGATGGAAGTCATTTAACATTAGATGGAATAAATCCTGAAATAAAATTAAGACCTCATCAATTAAATGCAATAGCTCGTACTTTATATGGAGGTAATACTCTTCTTGCGCATGTTGTTGGAGCTGGTAAAACTTTTGAAATGGTAGCAAGTGCAATGGAATCTAAAAGATTAGGACTAAGTAATAAATCACTTTTTGTTGTTCCAAACCATTTAACAGAACAAATAGGAAAGGAATTTTTACAATTGTATCCTGGAGCTAATGTTTTAGTTGCAACTAAAAAAGATTTTGAGCCAGCAAATAGAAAAAGATTTACAGGTAAAATTGCAACTGGAGAATATGATGCTATTGTTATAGGTCATTCTCAATTTGAAAAAATACCAATGAGTAAAGAATATCAAAAAGAGCATATTAGAAATGAAATTAAAGAAATTGTAGACAATATACAAAGATTAAAAGAAGAAAATAATCAAAATTTCACTGTAAAGCAACTTGAAGGAACAAAGAAAAAATTAGAAGCAAGATTAAAAAAATTAACTGATGATACTAAAAAGGATAATGTTTTAACTTTTGAAGAATTAGGAGTAGATAAATTAATTGTAGATGAAGCTCATTCATTTAAAAATCTATATTTATTTACTAAGATGAGAAATGTAGCAGGTATTGGACAGACAGAGGCATTAAAATCATCAGATATGTTTATGAAATGTAGATATATGGATGAAATAACTAATGGTAAAGGAATAGTTTTTGCAACTGGAACTCCTGTATCAAATTCAATGAGTGAATTATATACAATGCAAAGATATTTACAATATAATGTCTTAAAAAATTATGGACATCAAAATTTTGATTCATGGGCATCAACTTTTGGAGAAACGACAACAGCTATTGAATTAAGTCCTGAAGGAAATGGATATAGAGCTAAAACAAGATTTTCTAAATTTTATAATCTTCCTGAACTAATGAACCAGGTAAAACAATTTGCTGATATACAAACAGCAGATATGTTAAATTTACCTGTTCCTGAAGTTGAATATAAAAAGGTACTTACAAAGCCTACTGAAGAACAAAAAGATATCTTATTAGGTTTAGGAATCAGAGCAGAAGCTGTAAGAGATAGACAAGTAGAACCTACTGAAGATAATATGCTTAAGATTACAAATGATGGTAAAAAATTAGCTCTGGATCAAAGACTTATAAATGAATTGTTACCAGATGATCCTAATAGTAAAGTGAATACATGTATAAAAAATATTTATGATATATGGGAAAAATCAGCTGTAAATAAATCTACCCAATTAGTATTTTGTGATATGTCAACTCCAAAGGGAGATGGAAACTTTAATATTTATGATGATATTAAGAAAAAATTAATAGAAAAAGGTATCCCTGAAAAAGAAATAGCATTTATACATGATGCTAATAATGAAAAACAAAAAGATGAAATGTTCTCTAAGGTAAGAAGTGGAGAAATCAGAATTTTAATAGGCTCAACACAGAAAATGGGAGCTGGGACAAATGTTCAAACAAAATTAATTGCATTACATGATTTAGATGTCCCTTGGAGACCAGCTGACTTAGAACAAAGAGCTGGCAGAATAGTAAGACAAGGAAATGAAAATAAAAATGTTGAAGTTTATAGATATGTAACAGAAAATACTTTTGATGCTTATTTATGGCAAACAATAGAGAATAAACAAAAATTTATAAGTCAAATAATGACATCTAAAACACCTGTAAGAGTTGCTGAAGATGTAGATGAAAGTGCCTTAAATTATGCTGAAATAAAAGCATTAGCTACTGGAAATCCTCTAATTAAAGAAAAAATGGACTTAGATATGGAAGTAAATAAGTTGGCCTTGTTAGAGGCTAACTACAAAAGTAATCTTTATAGATTAGAAGATAAGATACTGAAATTCTATCCTAATGCAATAAATGAAACAGAAACTAAAATAACAAATATAGAAAAAGATTTAAAAATTATTGAGCCATTAGGACCAGGAGAAAATAAATTTACTTCTATAAAAATTGATGGAAAGGTTATAACTGATAAAAAAGAAGCGGGAATTGAGTTATTAAAAAAGATAAAGTCTGTTGGAGCAGTTGATAAAAAGAAAGAAGTAGCTGAATATAGAGGCTTTAAAGTAAGCACTTATTTTTCTACTTATGATAATAAATATAAGTTATGTTTAAAAGGAAATGCTGAATACTTCGCTGAATTTGGAGCTGACCCAAGTGGAAATATTTTAAGAATGGATAATTTAATTGAAAAGATTCCTGAAGTAAAAAAAGATTTTGAAAATAAACTAACAGTTTACCAGGAAGAATTAGATAATGCAAAAGAAGAAGTTACAAAACCATTTCAACAGGCAGATATATTAAAACAAAAAAAAGAAAGGTTAAGTGAATTAAATAAGTTACTTGATATGGGAAATACTGAGAAATTAAAAGAAAATGGTTGGAATAAAGAAAAAGAAGGAATTGCTAGATAAGGTATGTAACAAGCTTGTTACATGAAGGGAGAAAAGATGATTAGAAAAGTTTCTTTAGAAGAATTTAAAAAAAATGTTTTTTTATTTCCTTATTTAAAAAAAGAAAACAAAACAACTGAACAAGTTAATTTTGCCTTAGACGAAATAGAAAAACAAAATTCTATTTATAAAAGTGAAAAGAAAATATTTTTAAAAAATGAAGGCTATAATTTTGTTCATTTTTTATTTTGTAATGAAATTCAAGAAAATGAAGATTTAAGAAAAAATGTAGAATTAGCATTAAGAGGTATAAATTATGATGAATTTTTCATTATAGCTTTTGATGATATTGTAAAACAAGATAAAAGAGTATTGATGGCATTAGCAGAAAGAAAAGATTATCGTTTAAGATTTTGTTTATCTGAAGAACAAAAAGAGGATGTTGAACTGCTAAAAGAGATAATCTCAAGATATCCTTCTATTTTTCTAGGACTTTCTACAAAGCTAAAAGAAAATAAGGAATTAAAAGTTATTTATGAAAAGAATAAATGAATATCAGTTTTAATGGACAAAATAAGATAAAGGATTGACTAGATAAAATGATGTAACAACTTGTTACATATTATAAATTAATACAGAAAAACAGATAAAGTGAGGTGGAAAGAATGAGTAGAAATAAAGAGATAAAATTTGCAAAATGGTGGGAAGAAAATATAAAAGAAGGATATAGAAGGGAAAAATATAATTATTTTTTAGATGATGATTGGTTTAATTCACTTCCGAAGAAGTTAAGAGAATTAATTTTAAAAATAGATGACAGCAGTTGGGAAGATAATAACTACGAACATTATTTAGAAGAATTAGAAAGTGAAATAAAAAGCTATTTAAAAAAGTACAAACATTGTAATTATAATGATGAAGAAATAAAATATCTATTTGAATTTTTTGATTTTCATCAAGTTGAAGAATTTGAGTATTTTTAAATTTTTCTTTATATACCAGTATTAAAATTATTCCTTGATTATTGGAATATATAATGTTACATAAATTCACTGTCAAGCGGTTTTAAAAATGTCTTAAAATTTTTTAATTATTAGCCCCATTTT
>ENA-OPSG01000317-OPSG01000317.1-human-gut-metagenome-genome-assembly--contig:-NODE-317-length-33341-cov-43.982215_pt1 | contig 33341 bp, 19 predicted proteins | sample MGYA00241454_ERZ501900 | MGnify/ENA primary metagenome ERZ501900 (study PRJEB25962, sample SAMEA2042225) | human gut metagenome | biome: human gut; feature: human-associated habitat; material: faeces... | reverse complement strand
TGAATGTTCCATGAGCGGCACTTCTCTCCTGCCGAATCGCTTTATGCGAAAGAGAGAAATTATATTTGATAAAAGAAAGACACCGCGGTGATCAAGCGCAGTGTCTGTAAGATAAGCTTTGAATTTTAAATTATTGAAATTTAACCTTTAAAACTTTAATTGTGTGGGTTTCACCCCACACTACCAGAGTTGTATTTCTACTTCTCCGGTGTCTCGCTTGCAAACTCGCAATTAATATCAATGCTCTGTTCTTTCAGGTTTATTGATGTCACGAGTTTTGTTGGATTGTGCTGGAACACCATCCATAAAGCTGCAAGTAATACTAAAACCGTAAAGAATCTTTTAATTGCTATCTTTGCAAGCTTAAATTGATGTTCTTCTTTCTTCATGTTCCACCTCCCTTCTGCCATATGGCTAAAGTAAATATAAGTGGATTTTGATTTCGGACAGAACATCCGATTTTGATATTTATGATTGTAGGTGTGTGCAAAGCCGAGGCACACTCTCGGCTATCCTACAATTAGTAAATATATCACTAGACTTTATTGTTGTAAAGTCAGAACGTAAGTTCATCATTTTTCATATGTCATGCATCCACTGATTAGATATCGTTTTGTCCTACCATATTCTTCTGAATCAGTTTGGGCATAAAGTGTGTAGATGTTTTCAAAAGGTTTCGGAACAGGTTTTTTACAAAACGGAGCCGAATGTAAATTTTTTCCATACGGATCTAATTCTTTTCTAAAATTGTCAAGAAAATTCTGTTTTTTGGTTTGTATTTCATAATCCGACCTATTCTTCAGGTCTGACATTGTAATAGAATATTCTGTTTGACAATATTTGCCAGGAAAAATATCTTGGATGACAATAACTTCACATCCACATATGTCAAGAATTAAAAATGGTTTACAGGAACAATAAAATTCTGTGAATACCCATCGTGTACTTCCATATGAGTTCATTGATATACTATTTTCAGGAGTAACTGTTAATGATAAATTTGCAATATTTTTATGTAACGCTTTCGTATAAATATCATTAGCCGATTTATATCTTTTCCATTTTCCCTGTGAAATAGAAATTAATTCTTGAAAATCGTCTGGCAGATTTGAATTTATGTGTCCAATCATTCTTATACTAAGGCTTATATAATCAGGATCAGATATTGATAAACCATTATTATGTACCAGAATTTTCCTTAGAAGTTTTTTATCGACAATTCGATAATCTTCCCAGAGAGTATTTGATTCTTCTTTTAATTTTAGAACATCTGGAGTATTAATTTCATCCCAAAATGATTGCTTAATTTGTTTTTGAGATTCACCGATTTCTATAATCTTTTTTATTCTATTGATTTCTTCTGGGCTATAATTTTCAGTATACATATGTACTCCATTCTGAAAGTAGGTGTTTATATGATTAGCTTAACAAAAAATAATAACATTATTATTCCGTCTCAGATTCAGTTTGAAAACCAATTTGCCGTCTTGGGGCTTCTGGAATCTCCTTTGGCTGCGCGCTTAAGAGAAAATCCAACTGATTTATATGTTGTATCAGTTTCTGCGGTTTGCCGTAACTGTCCTCTCCGTAAAACACGATTAGGTTGTACCCAATGTAGCCGACTTTGTTGACAATTATATTAACTGTTTCTCCAAAATGAGCTACCGCAAGAACCATATCATCTTCGTCTGGTAACGATTCTTGATAAGAACATAATGCCTCATATAGTTTTTGAGCGATTACAGGAGCAGTATTTTCATTCTGAATATCAGCAGATAATTCTTGTTTCATATGAAGTCTACGTTCTTCTACATTTTCATAAAATCCATTTACAATATTATGCATATTCATAGTATTTCCTCATCTTCCTGGCCACCATTTGTGACCGCACTTCTGGCAGAGATTTTTCTTTTGAGATGCACCAATCCAGCCAAAGAGTCCGTAACCTTGTTCTTCTGTTGTTACTGATGTAGAACCACAACGTGGACAATGAACGATGTTTTGAGATATGGGCGTTGGTTGTAGAGTTGGCTGTTGCGGTTCAACTTTCTGGACTTTATTGGTTATGTAATCATCTGTATTAAAACTAAAATCATTGAAATTGTTTTCTATACATAGAGTAATAAGTTTATATGATAATATCGCTTTTTTATTTTGTGTATTCCACCCTAAAAATTTATTCACTGCATTTGTAACATTTCCAGTATTTAAAGCAATTTGTATATTATCGTCACTATTAAAACCAGGTTTATTAGCACCAGGATGAATCCAGTCTTCAAAAATCCATCTGCATTGTTTGTATAAATCCTCTTTATCTGTTAAGGATAATCCACTTATTGATTTTTCTAAATATGTTAAGTCAATAACTTTTCCATCCACTTTACATGAATACTTGTAACTATTATTACTTTTTGAAGTAATCGGACATCCACAGTGAATACATACAGAAGCTTTATCACTTATTTGATTACCGCATTCAGAACATTTAATAAGTGCCATATTATTCCCTCCTTGTAATTATATTATATATGAAAATGATTCTCATGTCATTAAGTAAAATCGGAAATTTGAAAAGTGCATTTAAAGCAAGGAGCACAAGTGGAGTTTCTTCTGCACTAGCTGCTTTTGGTAATGTAGGACTAGCTGGTAGATGGTTAGGACAAATAAATGTCAGCAAAAATGGCAAAAATATTAGGACTCAAGAAAAAATGATCAATCTCTTGAGATCTAAATATCCTGATGCAAGCGAAGAAGAAATCTTAAATGCATTAAATAAAGGTGCGGCAAATGCTTCTGCTGGTACCATGGCAGCTACTGGAGCGACTGGTATATTAGGTACATTAAAAAATGCTGGTGCAGGTTTAGCTACAGTATTAAAACCTCTTCTGCCGGTGTTCGCAGGTGTTGCAGCTGTATTTGCGGCATATCAAGGATTTAAAGCACTTGATAATCAATTCGACCTCACTAAAGGAACAACCACTAAAAAATATGAAGCTGCCAAAGAGAAACATCAGAAAGCACAATCCGATCTTGAAACAGCACAGTCTGAATATGATTCTAATCAGGAGCGCATCTATGAGTTACGTGCTCAAGAAAATAGATCTTTATCAGAAAGTCAAGAATTAAGTAATCTTCAGGATCAGAATGAACTTCTCGGCGCCCAGGTTTCTTTAAAAGAGAGACTTGTGAATACTGCGAAAATAGCTGAGGCAGATGCAGCACAAAAAGATCTGAATAAAAAATATAGCCAGAGCAATTATTCTAAAGACGCAAACGGTATTTATAATCCGCAGAATAAAATTAATGTAAATGATATGGATGAAGCTCAGGCTATGATTGATTATATCCAGTATCAGCAAGACAGATATGATACTGCTTATAGCAATATAAAAGAACGTCACAACGGTGATATGACTCAAATCACTGAAGAGGAAAATGCTACTCTCGAAAAACAACAGACAAATATCGATAAATATAAAGCTGACCTTTCTGAAAAGATTACTGGAATTTCAGAAAGTGCTCAAAGTCTTGTTGGCGAGGATGGAAAAGCTCTCGATACAAAATATCAGGGATCTCTTGATCAAATAGATTCATTAGTTTCAAATTATACTGATCTTATTGGAGATTCTTCTGATACAGAAGGTAAGCTTAATAATCTCTTTGCTCTTGCTGATTATGCAGATTTTCAAAGTAAACTTGAGAATATTGGAAAATCAAAAGGCACTAAAGGTATACTGGATGCTTTAAAAAATAATGATACTACTTATGCTGATTTAAAAACAGCTCTTGAAGATAGAAAAATATCAGAAGATGATCTTGCTTCTTATATTATGTCTATTGCTGATCCAGAAGCAAAGAATATTGAAGGAATCAAGCAGAATTTCAAAGACATCATGGGTGGTTCAAATACAGATGACAATGGAAAGTCTCTTATTGGTCCATCTTTATATAACACATTCTTCAAAGATAAATCAGATAAAGAAATTGAAGGATTCTGGAATTATATTCAAGATCAAGGTCTTAAACCTAAAGATGAAAATTGGAGTGCTGCTGATTATTCTCATAATTGGGATAATTATGTTAAATCTCAAAAACAGATCGATTCAGAGTCCACACTCTTCTCTTCTCTCTTCAAGAACTCTGCTGAAGATACAGCAACAGATCTTGATACCATAACAGACAATTTCCAGACAGATATGTCAAATATCAAGTCTTCAATGGATTCTATCAAATCCGGTACATTCCAGAATTCAGATATTACTGATCTTATTCAGCAGTTCCCGGAACTTGCTACAGAGACTGATAATCTACAACAGGGATTACAGAATTTAGCATTTGATAAAGCAAGTGATGCTATCGGTAAAATCAGAGATTCTGTAAAAGATGTAACTGATCCGAAACAGCTTGCTGCTGCTGATCAATATATTCAGAGTATTATGGATACTATGGATCTGAGCGGATTTGATATGAGCAATGCTAAGTCTGCAATTCTTGGTAATTTAACAAAGAATTTAGCAGACAAACATATGGCCTCTGTTACAACACCAAACCTTGTAAATCAGTTAATGTCAGAATATGGAAATGATGAAATTGCAGTTCAAGCAATTATGAAATTGTCACTTGACCCATCAATGGCAAATGCTGATCTCGACACTTGGAAATCCAAAATTGAAGATACTAAAGTACAGATTCAGTTGGATACTTCAGCTAAAAATCTGGATAATCTCTCAAAAGAACTAACTCGTCTTCAGACTGATGCTTCCGATCAGCAGACAAGACTGAATAATAAATCTGCTTATAATATGAAAGCTACTGCTTCAGATTACACCAATTTAATTGAAAATGGTGACAAACAGATTGAGAATCTTAATAATCAGATTAAAGAATATCAGAATAATATCGATGCTTTGAAAAATAGCAAAGGTTTATCTCCTCTTTCTGATGAAGATAACGAACAAATTAAGCAGTGGCAAGATCAGATTCAAGCTTCTCAGATGTCTATTGAAAACATGAAGGCTTCTCAGGCCGATTGGACAAAAACAGCATTTAATCTTCCAGTAACTGATATGCAGAACACTGTTACCGCTCTTACATCAGCTATTAGCGAAATGCAGACAGAAACAGGTCTTACATCTGATACTATGGATAGTCTTAGAACACAATTCAGTGATCTAAAAGATGCTCATGTTGATAATGTATTCGATCGCACTGCAAAAGGTTTGAAAATCAACACAGAAAGAATGAAGGATTATCTGGAACAACAAAATGAATTCATGAATTCTGATTTTGCACAACGGATTCAGGATTATCAGGATCAATTATCAGCAGGTAACAAAGATTATACTCAGCAAGGATTAGAAAATCTTAAAAATCTGCAGGCACAGTATTTTGCTCAGTATCAGGAGGCTGCAAAACAATTCTCTGATTTCCAAGCTATGGTTAATGCTGACAATCTTTCTACTGAAGGCAATGAATATACTACAGCTAAGAGTTATCTGGATAATGCAAAAGATCTGTATGATAAAGGCTTAGTTGGTACTCCTCAGTTTAAAGCAGCTGCAAAATATTTCTCTCAGAATGGTTTTGAAGATGCTGATAATTTCATTGAGAACTACAACAAACTTAAGAATTATTATACTGATGATGCTTCCGGTCCAAAGAGATTTTTAAGCGATCTTGAGGCTAAGGGATTAGCTACTTACAAAACTCTTGAGGATGGAAATCAGCAATGGATGTACTCTTTCACCGATACTCAAGAAGCTGCAGATGCTATGGGTATGAGTCTTGAATCATTCGAATCTATGTTTGGTAGATTGAAAGATTATGGCGATACAAATAATTTTGTATCTTCTCTTGAAGAAGGTGCCCTGAAATCTGAAGAGATTGACGATAAACTCATTGATGCTCAGATTAAAATGGGAAAACTGAAAGCCAGTGGTGCAAATCAATCCGCTCTGGACGATCAACAAGCAGTTATTGACAATTTAATTGCACAAAAAACTGGTATTACTCAGGCTATATCTGACTTCAAAGATGGTACTGTTGATCGTAAGATTCAGGATATTAAGGATGCCAAAGGCGCCATTGATGAGCTGAATCAGGCAATGAAGGATCAGGACATTAATCCGGATTCTGATGCAGGTAAGAAATATATAGAGGCCATTCAGGAGCAGGCCGATAAAGTTGGTTTGAAATTAACTAATTTCGAAGTTGACGAAGATGCATACAATCAGTTGATTGCGGGCTATGAAGCGAAAGCTAAAGGCTCACAAATCAAACACTTCCAGGATGTCAACGAAGGAATTGAAAGTGGTAACACTGGAGATTACTCTGATTCTGATGTTGAATTGGTTAATAAGATTAAAGATGCTCAGGAACAGAAAAGTGAAGCATTACAGAACGTTATTGATGCTGTTAATTCATTGGATAAAGATCAATGGAATGAAGCAAACCAGATTGAATTAGGCAATGGAGCTTATGAATCTGAAGATCAGGGTATTCGTAATGTTGAAGATGCTCTTCAGGGACTTTCAGATCAATTTGGACTAACAAAAGAACAGGCGACTGCTCTTCTACCGGCTCTTGAAGCTTTAGGTGTTGTTAATATTGATCCTAATGTTGATATGACCGGGCTGGATGAATTGGATCAAGCTACTCAGGACGGAATGGCTTCATTGCGTCAGATGCAAGCAAAGGGGGATATTGATCTCTCATTCAAAATTGATAGTAGTACTGACGGATTAACGATAGATGAATTACAATCTCAAATTGATGAACTTGAAAAAGCTAAAGTAAAATTAAAGTTAGACGTTGATTCTCCTGAATACAATGCAATTCAATCTATGATTGATCAACGAGAAACTCAGATTCATCTTCAAGTTCTTATGGATCAAAGTACTGATATTGATAAATGGTTAGCACTTGCGAATGGCGAAGACGGCGATAAGCAGTTAGCTATTGCTGCAGGAATTGATTTAAATGATGAAGATGCTCAATCTAAAATTGATGCTTTAAAAGCAAGTCTGAAATCTTTATCAGGTGATACACCTGCTATATCGGTTAAAATTGACGAAACTCAATTCCAAGCATTGACAAAAGAACAACAAGGCCAAGGAACTGTAACTTTCAAACCAGAACATAAAGAAGTAGATGCTTACCTTGCTGAAGAGAAAAAAAGCGACGGAAAAGTAAAATGGTCTAATGAGACAGGTTTAGTAGATGTTTATGCTGCTACCGAACATTATTCTCATGGTACTGTTCATTGGGGAAATGATATTTCTGCCGTTCAAACTTCATTCACTGCTACCGGAACTGTTAATTGGATAAATGCAGGTGGACCAAGTGGTGGTTTGAGTAAAGAAGTTAAACTCTCAAGTGGTACGTTCAAAGCTGAGTCTACTGGAAGTGCTTACAATGTTTTAAATATTACACCGGCTCATGCAAGTGGTACGAATGTTGCTATTAAACAAGATCAACAAGCTCTTGTAAATGAAGTTGGTGTCAACGGTCACGCTGAATCAATTGTTCGTGATGGTGTTTGGAGTTTAATTCCTGGCGGTGCTCATATAGAGAACCTGAAAAAGGGCGACATTATATTCTCTACTACTCAAACTGATGCTCTTCTTAAACACGGGGCTATTCAAGGACATGCCAGAGCTTATGCAAGTGGCACTGTTACTTCTCCAGGCGTTATGAAAGCTTATGCTGCTGCTGGTAATACTCCGGGATTCCATTTCCAAGGCGGAGCTGCAACTGTTAAACCTGCCGGATCTGGAAATTCTGGTAACTCCGGTAATTCTGGTCTTCAACATGCAATCGAAGATAATACAGATGCGGTATCAAACAATAGTGATGATACAAGTGACGCGGCTGATGAAGTAAGCGAAGCTCTTCAAAATGTAATCAAGAAGCTGAATGATAATGCTATGGATTGGGTTGAAGTTGCTATGGATCGTCTTGATCGTATAACTTCTAGGTATACAGATCTTGCCGAAAGCGATTACAGCCATTATACAAAAGCTCAAAAGTATTATAATAAAGCTCTTGAAAATACAGATAAAGAAATCAAAGCTGCTAAAGAAAGCATCTCTGTTTATAAAAGGAAGTCCGAAGAAGTTGCAAACAATGGCGAAGTAAGCAAATATCTTACTCCTGCTCTGAAGAAAAAAGTTCAAGATGGCACTATTAATATAGAAACATTGGATGCAAATCAGAAAGCTGCCGTAGAAGCATATAAACAGTGGTACGACAAGTATCTTGATGCCGTTCAAAAATATAGAGATAAGAAAACTCAGGAACTTGATTTAGCTAAATCTAAAGTTGATAATGTTTACGATTCCTATGATCTGATCATTAGTAAGCGTAAAGCTAAAGAGGAATATTATGCAGCTAAAGCTGAAAATCGTATAAAGAGCGGAAAATCTCAAAAAGTCGGTTCGGTATATTGGAAAGATCTTAAAAAACAAGTAAGTTATGCTCAATATCAGAAAGACTGGATGTTAAAAGAAAGAGATAAAGTTCAGCAAAGCATGACAGATTATCTTAATGTGAATGGTCATAACAAAAAAGATAAAGCTTATCAGGAAATGAAGAAAAATCTAACTGATTTGAACACGTCTATTGTTGAGGCTGATACACACATCCAAGAAGCTAAAGCTGCTCTTGAAGAAACCAGAGAAAACTTAAAACAATGGCAAATTGATCGTTGGGAAAGAGCTGGTGATAAGCAGGACGCTTCTCTTAGTTATAAAAAGAATGCTGATGATATTAATTATCAGCTTTCAGCCAATGATTATGAAGAACGTTTGAAAACTTATGATAAAATTATTCGCGCTGATGAAGAGAAAAGACAGCTTCTTGCAGAAGAAATTGCAACAAAAACTTGGAGTAATGAAGAGACGCAGAAGAAAATTGAGGAATATGATAACCTCACTGCTTCTATTATTAAATCCAAAGAGGCGATGCAACAATTAGCTCAGGAAGAAATTGATTTTCGATTTAAACCTCTTGATGAAGCGCAGAATAAACTTTCAAATCTTGTATCTGAGCTTCAGACTGCTCAGAAGTTACTTGGTGATACCGAGAGTTTCTATAATGATGATGGAGCTTTCTCTACAAACGGTTTGACCAATATTTTATTAGTTCAAGAACAGATTGACGCCACTAAGGATAAAATAGCAAATTATCGTGAGGGATTAAATAAGCTGGATGAAATGTATAAAAATGGTGCAATTGGTCCAGAATATTATAAGACTAAAACCGATGAAATGCTTAAGAGTTTGCAACAAGAGTCTGCTACTCTTGCTGATCTTAAACAGAACCTTCTTGATATGTATACCACTCAAGTTACTAAAGAGAATGATCTGTTACAGGAGAATATTGAAAAACGTAAAGATGCTCTTTCTGCTAAAGAGAAATATTACGATTATGACAAAACTCTAAAGAAGAAAACTAAAGATATCAATGCATTAAAAGCACAGATTGCTGCACTTGAAGGAACATCAAATGCAGCCTCAAAAGCTCGTCTTGAGAAATTACGTGCGGAACTTGCAGATGCAGAAGACGATATGGCCGATACAATGCATCAGCATGAAGTCGATATGAAAAATACCGGCTATGAGAATTTTTCAGATGAGGCAAATAAGGCGTTAGACAATACTCTTGATGCTGTTAAGAAAAATGCAGCTTTCCAAGAAGCTATTATTGGCAGCATGCTTTCTAATGTAAAAGCAAATTACGACAGCACCTATAAACATCTGGGTGACGTAATGGATCAGTATGGCATGAAAGTTTCTCAGACTTATAGTCAAATGATCACAAAGGCAGCTGATTTTAATACTGCTGCTGTAAATGCAACAAAAGCATGGGAAGGTGTTACAAAAATTGACACCAGTAAGCCTTATGGCGGTTCATCTGCTGGTAATAGTGCATTTGATAGCGCAATGAATAACGCAGGATCTTCTCAGACTGCTGGAAGTCCAAATATTAAACCAGATACAGACTATACTCTGAAGCTGAGTGATACAGATATTTATCTGACATACAGTCATATCAAGAAACAGCTTAAAGCAACATGGTCACCAAAGAAACCAGAACACTCTGATATCGAGTGGAAAAGTTCTGATGAATCTATTGCGAAAGTTTCTTCTGATGGTACAGTTCGCGGTGTGTCTTCAGGTCTTAATAAGAACGGTTTAATGGCGCGTGATGAGTCTAAAACAAGAAAATGTATCATTACTGCTATTGGCGGTGGTGGTCTTGCTAAAGCTACTTGTACCGTTCATGTAATGCCGGATTCTCATTATGAGAAGATCAAGGATTATGCAGATAAAGCTGGAATCAAAGAGACTTCAGGTAATAATCTGAGAGATGCCATGGAATATGCTTATAAAAACGGCGCAAACCATAGCAATCAATCATATACCGCAGTTGAAGGATTTAAGAAAGCATATCTGAAGGACTGGACAAATTCTCTACCTAACCGTCCAGACGGTGCGACAGACGTTCCTGCCGGAGTGAGTCCTTTGATAGGATATTTTAATGCTAAAGGTAAGAAAGTCGGACCAAAAGAAATGCAACAGCTTGCAGATATTCTTCAGATCAATACTCCGGGTGTTAAGAAATATGATTCTTGGGGATCTACTCTGAAAAATAAAATCCTGAAGGCATATAAATCCTACGGATTCTCTAAAGGTGGTGTTGTACGGAAAGGTATTCCTGCCAACATACTTGATATGATCGGCGGAGATGCTTTAATACCGCGTGGAGATTCTATGCTAATCGGTGCAAACCCGGGTGAAACTGTTCTGACAAAAGAATTCACAGATCAACTGAAACCTACAGTTGCTACTCTGAATGAATTTAATGCTAGAATGGCGAAACCAATTACCACTATTCTACCATCGTCTTCAAATGATACGAGTGTGAATAGTGAGTGTAATATTACAATCAATGTTGATAAAATCAATAATGAGCAAGATATTAAGAAACTTGCTTATCAAATTGGTGATATTATTACTGAACGTAATAAACGTGACTGGAAAAAAGTTCGCTAATTTAAAAGGGCTGTCTTTAAGACAGCTCTTTTAATATTAAAATATATGAAAGAGGTGAAAAAATGCTACAATTTGAATTTAATGGTCATACTTCTGATGAATATGGATTGATTGTGACTAGAATAGAAGAAAATGATACTCTTGTAAATCGTTCTTTGCAATTAGGAGAAAAGAACAAATATCGGCCAAAAGAAAATCAGTTCGGAACATTATATGGTGATAATTATTCATTCAAAATGGGCGTAATGAGAAATCCATGCAGAAACAAAAATGTAGTTCCAGAATTAAAAAATGGAATTTTAAGATACGATCCAACATATACTCCATATTTAGATAATGGAATTTTAAAATTTTCTATGAATTATACAGCTGATATAAAAAATGGAATTATTATTCCAAATGATTCTGATTATTTAACTTCAAATAATATTAGAATCATTAATGCATGGTTAACATCCCCTCAATATCCAAGGCTTCTTAAATTTATTGGAGACGATTATTTTTCAGAAGAAATCGAATTTTTTGCTACAATTACAGAGGTATCTACAGAACATGCATCTCTTCCATATGAACTAACATACACAGTAACTTGTGATAGTCAATGGGGATATACTCCTCTTATTTTATGTAAAACAACTTCCTCTTCTACTCTTCCTAGAGAATATTCTATTCAGAACAATTCTGATTGTTGGGAAGATTATGTATACCCCACAATTAAAGTTTCTCCAAAATCTCATGGGATAATTACTATAAAGAATAAAACCGATAATGGTAGAACAATGAAAATTAATGCATTAAAAAGTGATGATTTCTATATAGATTGTAGAAATTTAAAAATCTATGACATCACAAAATCAATTGTTTCATTTGAAGATTTAGGGATTGAGGATATAGATGACATTTATTGGCCTCGTCTTGCTTACGGAGAAAATATATTTGAATTTACAGGCGACGCGACATTTGAAATCTCATATAGAGAACCACGAAAGGTTGGTGCCTTTGCATGAGAATGATTCATAATTATGATATTTATGGAAATACAGAATCTGCAATCATTTATTTGGCTAAACCTGGAAAACGATTCTTTTGTGCATTAGGCGGAATTGATACTTCTACTGTTTCTGTTACGTTAAGGACTAATAATACTGCAGAATTAACTTTTACAGTTGATAAATATGTAGATGGCGTAGAATCTCAAGGATATGAAGAACTTGATGAAATGATGGAATTGTATTGTGACGGAATCTGGTATAAAATTATGGATCCTCCAACAGAGACAAATGACGGAACACAATGTACAAAGGATATTACCGCCGAATCATATGAAATCTCTCTTACTCAATATAAACTAAAAAATTTTAAAATTAACATGGGTGAAGAAGATTCTTATGAAATGATGTACCAAAAAAATCATGATATTAATAAGTTTTATCAAATTAAATTTTATAATCCAGAAAATGAAGACCTAAGTTTTCTACATATTGTGCTGAAACATGCGGATGTACCTGGATGGAAGATCGGATATGTAGATAACATCACTCCGGATGATGATAAGGTATTACTTCCGAATGAAATTTGTAATTTCGATGTGGACGATCAAAATGTATATGCGTTTTTCACCCAAACTGCTGCTCCTGCATATAAATGTGTTTTTGAATTTGATACTGAAAATTTATTAATTAATGTATATAAGCCGGATAGTTTAGGTAAAGATACAAATGTAGTACTTGGTTTTCGTAATATTCAAGATAGCGTAACAATATCAAGAGACGACAGTTTGGTAACACAATTTTATGTTGATGGACTTGACGATTACAATATCGATCTCGCAAATTTTGGAAACTCTGTCATTACAGATTGTTCTCATTTTTGTCGTGAACCATATATGAACATCGTCCTACAAGAAAAATATACAGCTTGGCAAAAATATATAGAATCAAGAAGAGATGAATACTGTAATTTATCTAGGGAGTATAATAAAAATCTTGACATTCTTGCTGAATTGATGAATAGAGTCCCTATTGATACTGCTCAGACAAATTGGTTCGGACAAAAAGTTGAAGATCTAAAAGATGCATATGATTCAAACATGGCTATAATCAAAGGTTTTGAGTCTATTCATGTTGATGAAGAAGGAAATTTTGATCTTGAAGATTTGAAAAACTCATCCGATTGGCCTATGTACGAATCAATCATGAACTATACTCTTCCATCCATTGTGGCTGCGTTACAAGCTCAAGACGAAACTATAGAGGGTTTCGGTAAGGGAAACATCATCTCATGTGTAAATCCAGTTGTATTAGGTCAAGATTGGTATATGGTAGGTTCCGGAACTTCTTCGTTCCAAACAGTACAAATTAATGACGCACCTGCATACGGAATTACTCGTGGAGTTAAAGTAACCGGTACAGATGGTGGTATCTATCAACACAATATCAGTATCGAACCATCTCAGAGATATACTCTTAGTTGTTTTGTAAAAGGATCCGGTACATTTTATCTTGGTTATAATAACACTGGAGAGGACAGAAAGAATATTTCTTATAACATCACATCTTCTTGGACAAGAGTTTATACTTCTTTCAATCTAACATCACATCTTATTGATGTGGCATTTACAGGAAGTTCTGACTTTACTGTTTGTGGTATGCAACTTGAAATGGGAGACGCCCCATCTCAATTTGGATATTTTACTCAGTCTGAAGCAATCATGAAAGCGTATGAAACAGATTGGAAATTATACGGCATTGCAGAATTAAAAACTAAAATTGCCACATATGATTCATGTATCAAAGAACTAAAAAAGAATGGATATGCAGATGGATATAATCCTCTTTCTGGATACGAAGAGGCATATTTTACTCAAATGCATCAGAAATATCTGGATTATTTGAATTTAAAAGATCAGGCTGAAACTGCATTAAAGGAACGTCAAGCTGAATATGATGCGGCTAAGAAACCTGAAATTCAAGAAAAACGAAACCAGATCGCCAAAGATGTTTTAATGGAAAATTTTGGTAAGGTACAGGAAAAATATCCAGCGTTTACAGATAAGGAAACGTATATTATTAAGAGCCTATATAATCAAGCAACTTATTCAAATGAAAATATTATTATTACGACTCTTGATAGCACAGTTGATGCAGTCGATAAAGCGATTACATTATATAAAGATGCTGTAGAAGAATTGTATGTAGAATCTCATCCGCAATATACTTATACAGATGAAATTGGAAATATTTATGCTCTTCCAGAATTCAGAGAATATCATGATCAGCTTGCAGTAAATGATTTTGTTCGATTAGGACTATCTGATACACGATATGTAAAACTTCGTGTTGTAGAAATCAGATATAATCCTTGTGATATGGATGAAACGATGGAAGTTACTTTTTCCAACATGGTCCAATATAAATCAAAATTAACAAATGATAACGAATTTTTAACAAATGCATTAAATCAGACCTCTGATAGAACCGGTGGTCGTGTTAATTCAGTCAACAAATCTTCTACTTCTGATTATGTCATCACATCAGAAGCTATCAAACAAATCTTTTCAAATCCTCTATTCAATTCAATGTTAGGTGGAACTGTCACTGGAGGAACCGGGTCTGGCGGAACCATTACTGCTGATACAATTATTGCAGAACTCGTGAAAGCAAAAGAAGGTGTATTTGATAAGCTTACTGTTGATACTGCTTTCATGAAATATCTCGATGTAAAACTTATTTCCGCAGATAAAATCACAACTCGTATTCTCGAAGCGGAACAGGCAAATATTGAAAAGCTGTCAGCTAAGATTATAGAATCTAACCAGATTAATGCTGATATGATTAATGTGAAAAATCTCCTGGCAGGAAATGCTGGTGTAGGTAATCTCCAGGCAGTACATCTTACTGCTCAGAATGTAACTATTGACCAAGCAGTAATCACGGATCTTATTGCTAAGAAGATGACCGTAGCTGACTTAAATACTCATACTGCTACTGCTGATGAGTTTATGATCATCTCTAGTGGAAAAGCTGGTATTGCCTTTAAGAATAGCACTCAGCAGTTCTATGATTCAACAGGAGCTGTTAGGGTACAGATTGGTCAGGATGGTGCCGGAAAGTTTAATTTTGTTGTCAAGAACGGTGATAAGACAGCATTATTTGATGAAAATGGTATCACTCAAACAGGTATTCCTGATAACACTATTGTCAATAATATGATCTCTGATGGAACAATCAATAAAGAAAAACTAAGTTTTACTATGGTAGAACCGAATGAACAAGGTGGAATTGATATCAGTCAGGTATACCTTGATGGTAAAAAGTTCGGTCAGCAATATACTTCATTTAAAGACCAGACAACTGAGCAGATTACTAACATTACTGATCCTCAAAAGGGTCAAATCGTACAGAGTATACAAAACAGTTTGTTTAATGAAGACGGATCGTCTATCTATACAAAATATACAGAGTATAAACAAACTGTTGATGGAATTACTCAGACGGTTTCAAATAATAAGCTTGATACAGATAAAAAGCTTGATGCAGCTTCTACTTCTATAACACAGACTGCTGATAAGTTGAATCTTATTGCTACTGGTGGGACTGGAGAATCTAAATTAGAGCTGACCCCAGATTTTATAAATCTTGTTTCATCTAAAGTTGTAGGTATTAAAGCAGATCAGATCAATATTGATGGTGTGATTACAGCAATCAATACCAATGGCACAACTGCAGGCAAGACTCAGATTGATGCTGGAGCTATCAGTACAGAGAATGTTAATGCTCTCTTGATCAAAACAGGAAAACTGAAATCTAATAATTACAAAGATCCTTCAAACACTTCTCCTCTTTATTCCCAGGCTGGAACATTGATTGACATGGAGAACGGCGCTATTACTTCGAAGAATTTTAGTATAGATGCTTCAGGCAATGCTCATTTTAAAGGTGACGGAGAGTTTGGTGGAAAGATTTCTGCTAATTCTGGTTATATTGGTGGCGAAAAAGGTTTCGTTATTGAAGCTGGAAAATTGTATTCTGGATTAAAAGATTTTCCTACTCAATATCCCTCTTCTATTTCAACGAATAAAAATGTATATGTAGGAATCAATGGCATTGCTCTTGGTGACGGTAATTTTATGGTTGATTCTAACGGTAAGATGTATGCTAATCAAGGTGAGTTTACAGGTAAGATTGCAGCTAATGATGGATTTATTGGTGGATGGATTATTTCAAGTAATTCTTTAACTGCTAATAAAGGAAGCATAAGTATAAGTCCAGATGGTATTCATTGGGGTGATTACCTAAACATTAATAGTCAAGGTGCTACATTTAAAGGTCATATTACAGCTACTTCAGGAAGCTTTACAGGAGATATAATTGCTAATTCACTTACACTTGGACCAGGTTCAACTGTTAACGGACTAAGTTATAATGATCTTGACGATAAACCTAATATTCCATCTGATCTTAGTGGATATATTACTATTGATGGAAAAATTGGTATTATTCAAAATGAAGATCAAGAAATACCCTCTGGGGCAACTGGATTTAAAGTGTCAAAAAATGGTTTGTTGCAAGCAAGTAATGCTATTATTTCTGGAACTATTTATGCTTCTTCTGGTACTTTCGCCGGAAATGTAACCGCAAGAACAATGACTGCAAAAAGAAGTTATAGCATTTATTATAATGATGTAAACGGTAACCCTACTGATTCAAGAGAAATCATCTCTGCTACTAATTGGGGACTTACAAGCGGTGATTTAAGATTCGGGCTAAGTGATGAATGCGGATATATGATATCTACAGATGTTGGAGGGGGAAATACTTTGCGAATCATGGGGGATACTCTCCTTGTTACTGCGCCTATGCAAATACAAAGCAATTGTTTAGTACAAAGTCAATTTGTTATAGATACTAAAACAGGATCTATCCCTTATCAAAATATGAAATGGACACCATATGAAGTTAATAGTTCTGGAAATCCAATCTATCTTGATTATGATAATCGAGAATATTTTTCATATAATGGATATGGACATAATCATACGTTGCTTCCAAATACAGAAGGTGGTTGTGCAATTGGTATTGGTAACGTAGATAAGCAAGATGCTGATGTTACCGCTACATGGTGTATTATGCCTTATAATATTTATACTGAAAAAAAAACTGATGAGAATACAAACGGAATCCCGGTTATAACAAGTATCAAAAGAGACGCAAGCGCAACCATGAATATTGGTTCTAAAAATAATAAATTTAATTGTTTGTATGTAAACGCAATTCATATGGGTGGACACACATACACATCTTTAAATTCTGGTGGCGGAAAGATTGCTTCTTACAAAGCAACTGCTAGTCAAGTTAATTATAACGATGATCCTAAAGTAGAGACTTCTGTAAACACTGCAGGAGATACTTTGACATTTAAATTTAGTATCCCTAAGGGAAAAGACGGAACCAATGGTAAAGATGGTAAAAATGGTGCTCGTGGGCCACAAGGAGCAACTGGTCCACGTGGGCCAGCTGGATCTGTAGATTATACATCTGTACATAAAATATACCATAGTGATACTTCGTATTATGCAGAAGTTACATCAAATGGAAATTCAAGATATTTTGGTCCATATGCCACAGAAGGCTTAAATTTAGGAGACACAAGTTGTAAATGGAAAAATATTTGGGGGAAAAATGGAAATATAACAGGCTCTGATGAAGAGTTAAAAACACAAATGTCAAAAATTAACGATATTCCAAATATAGAATCTATTTATATGAAATTAAATCCAATAAAATATAAATATAAAAATTTTGATCCAGAAGAAGATCATGATAGATTTCATTTTGGATTTGGAGCAAGAGAAACTGAAAAAATATTCAATGATTATAATTTAGATACAAGTGATTATGGATTAATTTGTAAAGACATTTTACTTAAACCAAATAAAGCAGGTAATATTGTTGAGTACGCATTAAGATATGGCGAATTTATTGCTCTTAACACTCACATGACACAGAAAGCCCATCATCGTATTGATTCTCTCGAATCTGAAAATCAATCCCTTAAGAATGAAATTCTTATGCTCCAGGGACAGCTCTCTCTCATTATTCAACGATTACAAAAAATGGAGGAAAAGTTATGTTAAAAATTAGTGAAACAAGAAATGTATCCGGTCAGGTTATGATCGGTGAAGGTGAAAACTCAAAGCAGGTTGCTTATCTTAATGCATCTGTTAGTAAAGATGGAAATGTAAATATCAATAAATCCATTCAGGATAGCGAAACATTTAAAACAAATAAAGAAGCAGTCCTGAAAGACTTTACAGAGTTTGAAACATACGTATATGGAATTATTCCTGAATAAATAAGAGGCCATGAGCAATCGTGGTCTTTTATTATGCAAAGAAGGTGAAATATTTGACCAGTCGAGAATATGAACTTGAATTAAAGAAAATTAAAGCCCAAAATCGGCAGATTGAAATGAAACGAAATCTGAAGGCAGCAAAGGTTAAGAGATTCAATATTCCAAGAGTCTCTACAAGTAAATTGATACTTGTTGCTGTACTTTTACTTAATCTACAGATTATTCATTTTGTAGAAAAAGCAATCATGACCTATGGAGATTTATCTGCTCTCTACGCTCTCATTGCTATTCCCGCAACACTCGTCCCTACAGTTTGGGCTTATTATGCAAAGGCTCGTGCAGAAAACTGCACAGGAGGCATTACTTATGATTCTGCAATGGAACAACTTAGACAGTCATCTTCAGAAAATGATGAAGCTGTCGGTTAGGAGGAAATTATGAATATTAAACAGGGTATTCAGGACGTATTATATCTGATCATTACTGGTATTCTTCCACTTCTTATTACTTATGGAATCCTCTTCCTAAAAGTAAAGATTAAAGAACAGGAAAAGAACTTGGAGAATGATCAGCTCGTGAAATATATAGATGCTGCTACTGATGCTATTAGTAAAGCAGTGCTTACAGTTAATCAGACTTATGTGGATTCATTAAAGAAACAGGGTAAGTTTGACGAAGAAGCTGCCAAGACAGCTAAACAGATGGCTATTGATAAAGCTAAGGCTTTGATTACAGAAGATTCTAAAGCGGCTATCGAAACATTATATTCTGACTTTGAAGCATATCTAAATGATGCTATTGAAGAACTCGTCAGAGAAAATAAAGTTACATATTAATATAAAAGGAGTACAAGGATTATGAAAAAAGTTATTGTAAATGCAGACATTATGGCAATGTATAAAACATTAAATTCTATGAAGAGTCGTGCGGATTTAATCGCAGGAGATGTTGATGTATTCTGGGCGAATACAATGAACTTGAAGACTCTTAAGGCGCAGGTAGATAAAATCTCAGAGGTTGAGCAGGAGTTAGTTGATTCTTATTTTACAGAGGAAAACTCACATTCTATTGTTGACGAAAACGGTAATGAGACAGGAAATCGTGCTCTTAATGATGACATAAAAGATAAAATCATCCCTGAAATTCAAGAAGGTCTGCAGAAAATTTATGATAAAACATGTGAACTTGATGTTGAGATGATCCCAGAGGAATCTCTCAAGAAAATGCTTAAATCTAATGAAGACAAACTGTCTATGCTTGATATGACAGTACTATATGAATTTGTAGAAAAAGGTGAGTAATAATGGCAACATATATTCAGGGAATTCAAACCTCTGTTGGTGTTGTTAAGTATGATTATAATTATCTGGCTAATCTCCCTGAATCAGATATGACATTATCTAAACAGGGTGCATTCGCTGATGCCCTTGTTGTTGGAAGAAAACTTACTCAGCTGGGAGCTGATGTGGATAAATTGAAAGAATCTATGACTGCCGTACAGAAATCTATCTCTGATCTGCAGTCTGCAGATTCTTCTTCTAACACTTCAATTGAACAGATCAATACATCATTACTTAGCATGACCAATAATATCGAAACAATACAGAACAATATCACTACTTTGACTCAGAATGCTGCTGAGATCAAGAAAAGTGCTGATAATGCGAATTCATCAGTCACAACACTGCAGGAAACTATTAAGTCACTACAGACTAGAATTGAAGCTTTAGAAAAAACTCAGACTAAATAAGGAAGGAGGCAGTTATGTATACACTAAAAATTACAGATGAAAATACTGTTGTAACAACAGTCAAAGAATCAATTGTGGAAAGAAGCAATTATGTAGATAAGATTCAGATTGTAACAAGTAAAATGTACCGGGAACAGATTGATATGTCAGATACAACTGTTTATATGAAGTATAAGCTCCCAGTGTCAGACAAAATTAAAATGACACAACTTATTATAAATAATCTTGAATATGAACAGAATTATATCCAGTATTTAATTCCTGTCGATGCAGCACTTACTGCTGAAGCCGGGGATATCGAAGTATCTTTCACGTTCTTAAAACTTGTTGCTAATGAAGATGGAACATACACTTCTTATATTCGAAAAACCACATCAGGTGTTATTCATATTACTCCACTTGTACAATTTGATAAATATGAACCTTCTGAATTGTTTACTGAAATTGATCAGAGGCTCCTTGCTATGGAAGGAATGATTAAAGATCTCAATGCTCAGAATAAAGCGACTTATGAAGGTATGGTAAAAGATATTCGTCTTAATACAGAAGACAGAAAAATCACTTTAACAGACAGAAATGGTGAAGATACCGGAAATGGTATCGTTGTAAAAGATCTTTCTGCTATGGTAGCCGAAGATATGACAGGTAAAGATCCTGATGGCACACAGGATGGAGTTGTTCATCTTGATCAGGTTGTCGATCTGGATAAATTATTAAAGTAAAGGAGTCATGATATGTCATTTAAAGATTCTAAAATTGCTGCTGCGGCTAATTCGGCAATGACTTTGAGTGCTGAGTTAGCCGTAGACACTGAGGAATATACATTATGTACTGATGGTCGTTATGAAGTATATACCAAATATCAAGACAATGCATATTCAACAGTGGATAACTTAAAAAATATTGCCGTTGATGCTACACAGATTAATATTATGCAGGAAGAAAACAGCCAGTATATGCCATTTAGGATTCCAAGATATTGGGATGGTATGGATCTTATGGATATGCTCATCCAGATAAGATATGAATCTATAGCTGAGAAAAAAGGTAAAGTAGCGACAGTTATCAATGTAGCTTCCAACAATACTTATATTCGATTTGGTTGGTTGATTGATGCTGCTGTTACAGCAAATGCCGGAGATATAATTTTTGAAATTATGGCTACTGGCGTAAATGAAAAAGGAAACAATTATATTTGGAGAACCAGACCAAATGGTAAGTTTACTGTTCTTCAAGGATTAAATTATGACGGAATCATTGAACCTTCTGAAGATTGGTATACAAGTTTTGTAAATATGATTCTTGGTCATGTAGCCGAAGCAAAACAATACGCAGATGAAGCAAAAGCTTCCGCTGCTTCTATTAATGTAGATGATATAAAAGCAGATGTAAAAACATCTGTTATGAATGATCTTAATGGAACAGTAACTGAATCTCTGAAAGCATATTATACAAAAACAGAAGTTGATACAAAAGTCAAAGAATTAAACACTGCTATTTCTGGTATTGACAGTTTGAAGAACTTAAAAGTTGAATATGACAACACAACTGGAAATTTAGTGTTTAAAGATGGAACGGAACCTATTGGAGAACCTATTACTATTAACAGTCTTGCAAACCTTATAGTTGAGTATTCTGTTGTCAATGGAAAAGGTTCATTAGTATTCAAAGATGGAGAAACTATTATTCAGACTGTAGAACTTAGTTCTATTGAGCCATCTGCTGAGTGGAGAGCTGCATTGAAGCAGGAACTTGAAGCAGAAATGGACGAGAAAGATACAGTAATCTCTAATCGAATTGGTCCACTTGAAACAGCTAAAACTGAAATCGAAAAGAATGTAAATGCCAATACTACTGCTGTCTCAGAGATAAAAACTACTATTTCAAACATTGAGAAGAAAGTAGAAAGTGCTACTACAAAATCTGATGAGGCCAAAAATGCTGTAGATATCTTGAAACAAAATATGACTTCTTATGATACTCAGTTTGAAGGAATTAATACAGATATTACAGATGTTAAGGCCGCTATTGAAGAAATCAAGAAAAATCCTGCGGCTGCAGAGTACGATGTTACATACGAAAATAGTATTTTTACATTTTTAAAGGATGGAGAAATCCAGAAAAGCTTTAAAATTGAAGGTGGTGGAGGATCTTCCTCAGATACTACTACTATTACTATTGAAAGAATCACAAATGCAGATGCTATTTTCTTACTTGGTTCAAAAGCAATTATTGAATATAGTTTTTCATCTGTAGATAATACTGGTGATACAACTGGAGCCGGTACTGCTGTGTGGAAAGTTGGTAATACTATTGTAGCTACGAATACGGCTGCGCAAGGAAACAATAGTTTTGATATCACTGAATATCTTAATGTCGGTGCAAATACTATTAGATTAACTATTACCGACAGTTTTGGGACACTTGCCACTAAGACATGGACTGTTACTATTGTAGAATTCAAACTTGAAAGCACATTTGATGATACTTTGTTATATACAAATACAGATGTAGTATTTAGGTATACACCTTACGGAAATGTCAATAAGACTCTTCATTTTATTCTTGATGAAAAAGACTTAGGCACTGTTGAAACTCAGTCCTCCGGCAGAATTATGTCTTATAATATTCCTAAACAGGAACATGGCAGCCATTTACTCAAAGTATATATGACTGCGACAATTAACAATAAAGAAATAACCTCAAATACTATTTGTAAGGATATCATTTGTGTTGATCCTACAAATAGAACTCCTATTATTGGATGTGCTCAACAGGAATTTACAGCACAACAGTACCAGGCAACAAGTATTAAATATGTTGTATATGATCCTGATCACAATCCCGCCTCTGTAAAACTATCAATTGATGGTAAAGTACAGAGCATTCTTTCTGTAAATCGTTCTGCTCAAATCTGGAGTTATAAGTCATCCACTGAAGGAAAACATAACCTGACCATCTCATGTCGTAAAGTGACTAAGATTTTATCAGTTAATATCACTAAACTTGATATTGATGTTGAACCAATCACAGCCAACTTAGCATTTGATTTTAACCCTGTTGGAAAATCCAATGGAGATACCGACAGACTCTGGACCGATAAAAATAACTCTGCTATTACTCTTTCAGTATCAGATAACTTTGACTGGGATAATGGTGGATACCAGATTGATGCTTCTGGAAACCAGTATTTCTGTGTAAAAGCTGGAACAACTGCTCAGATTAATTATAATCTCTTCGGAAAAGACCCGAAACAGACTGGTTCTGAATTCAAATTTGTATTTAAGACTCAGAATGTTCGTAATGCTTCTGCTACTTTCTTATCATGTATTGATGGTACTGAAGGCTCTGACGTAGGTATTAAAATGGATGTTCACGAAGCATACGTGAACACTTCTACTGACAGCTTATATTTTCCATATAGCGAAGAGGATATTATTGAATTTGAATATAATATCAATACAATTGATACAAAAGACACATCTGCAACTTCTATCATTATGACTTATGAAGACGGAGTTGGAGGAAGACCTCTTATTTATGATAATTCTCATAGACTGCACCAGTATTCTCCTACCCCAATTTCTATTGGTTCTCCGGATTGTGATGTGTTGATTTATAGAATGAAAGCTTATTCTGCTTCTCTCACAGATTCTGACATTCTTGCTAACTTTATTGCAGATGCTAGAGATTCAGATGAAATGATTGCAAGATATAATAGAAACCAGATCTACAATGACAACAATGCTCTTACTCCAGATTCTGTAGCTAATGCTTGCCCGAATCTAAGAGTAATCAAAATTGAAGCGCCGCATTTCACAAATGACAAGAAGGATTTTGTTAAAAATACTTCTATGGAATGTATTTATAAGAATGGGGATCCTAAATTAGATAACTGGAAATTTATTAACTGTTTCCACGCCGGACAGGGAACTACAAGTAATGAATATGGTTTTGCTGCCAGAAATATTGATGTTATTTGTTGTGCGGATGGTGTACATCAGATCAATAGTAAGATTCCTCTTGATCCTAACTATAAGACAGAGTTAGTTCTTGGTGATGGCACAAAATATGAGGACGGAACTGGTAAGATTAGTCTTACAAGAAACTCTGTTCCAAATAATTGGTGGAATTTTAAAGTAAATGTAGCATCTTCAAATATGGCAACTAATGCATTAGGACAGAAGAGATTCAACGACTTTTTACCATATGAAAGTCCTGCGGTACGTAGAGATCCTAAAGTTAAAAACTCTATGGAATTTGTCAACTGTGTAATCTTTATTAAAGAATCTGATCCTGATATTACTACTCATAGAGAATTTCAGGATACAGACTGGCACTTCTACTCTCTCGGTAATATGGGAGATTCAAAGAAGACTGATATTACAAGAGCTTATGATCCAGAGGACATGAAAGAATTCTGTATTGAAATCAGTGACAATACTCTTCCAAACTCTGCATTCCAGACCGGTATAACAAACCAAGATGGAACTATGAAATATCCTATTAGTAAAGCTGAATGGAAAACTGGTAATACAGCATATGATGCTCTGTATAATAACTGGGATGGATCATTTGAATTCAGATATGATTGTTGCGGCGATTCTAAGGATGGTTCTGCTCTTACTTCTGATGAAGCAAAAAAGAAAATACGTACAGATAACAAACAGATTTGGAGAGACTTCTATGAGTTTGTAATTACGTCTAGTGATAAAGAATTTAAAGATGGCTTGAAAGATTGGTGTATTCAGGATGCAATGCTCTATTTCTATTTAGTTACACTCAGATATAGTATGATTGACAATAGAGCCAAGAATGTTTTCCCGCATTGGGCAAAACATTATATCACTCAGGAAGAAGCTACAACTATGGGTGATAAAACTAAATATTATACTATAGATGATGATGCGGCTGTTCTGCATAATGGTTATAGATTTGATCTATGGGCATATGATATGGATACTCAGCTTGGTATTAATAATTCAGGTGAGTTGTCATTCCCATATGGTAAGGAAGATACTGACTATAAAGAAGAAGGAAATCCTTCATCTGGTTATGTTTTCAATGCTGCTGAATCTGTATTGTGGTGCAGAATACGTGATGTATTTACACAAGAATTAAGAAATATGTATCAGTCTGTAGACTCTAACTGTTGGTCTGATTCTCATTTAATTAATGAGTATGAGGCTTGGCAGAGCCAGTTCCCAGAAGAACTTTGGAGAATCCACTATGAAAGATTATATCTGAGAACATATCGTGCTGGAACAGTAAGATTCCTTAATGAGATGATGAATGGACGTGGAAAATATCATCTCAGACAATGGGAACGTGACCAGCATATTTATATGGGAACGAAATTCTTACATACAGATGTAAAGTCTGATCAGATTATGTTCAGATGTAATACACCTAAGAAAGTTGTAGTTAAACCAGATTATACTCTGAAGATCATTCCTTATTCTGATATGTATATTTCTGTACTTTATGGTAATTCACCAGAAACTACTCAGGTACGTGCAAAAGCCGGACAAGAATATAAGATTACTACGGACTTAACAAATATGGATGATACAGCTATTCTTATTTATGCTGCATCAAGAATCGAGGCATTAAATGACCTTTCTGCTTGTTATATTCATGATAATGATTTCTCAAAGGCTTCCAAGCTGAAAACTCTTATCATTGGTAATAATACAGCTGGATATCAGAATACTTTTATGACATCTCTTAATATGGGTAATAATACTCTTCTTGAGACTTTGGATATTCGTAATTGTCCAAATCTTACAGGATCTGTTAACCTGTCTGCATGTGAAAATCTTATTAATCTTTATGCTGATGGAACTATTGTAACATCGGTATTATTTGCTAATCATGGTAAGATTGCTCATGCTTCTCTACCATCTTCTATTAACACTCTTACACTCAAGAACCTCAAAGACTTAACTGATCTTAAGGTTGCAGGATACGATAATTTACAGACATTTGTGTGTCAGAACTCTATCGTAGATGCTCTTGCTATCTTAAATGCTGCTATTAATACTCTTCGTACCGTAACAATTACTGGTATCTCATGGAATCTTGATGATACTACGCTTCTTCTGAAATTAGCAAAGCTTACTGGTATTGATGATAATGGAGCTACTACAGAGCAGTCTGTTCTTACTGGAACCGTACATGTACCTGTAGTCAGACAGCAGGAATATAAAGAATTTGTTGGTTCTGAAGATGAACCTGGAATCTGGACAGACCTTGTTCTTACTTACGATTCAATCATTACTCAGTTTAAAATTACATTTATAAATGATGATGAAAGTAATACTATCCTTGATATCCAGTACGTAGATAAAGGTGGAAACGCTGTTGATCCTACTACAAGAGAAGTTAATCCGATTCCTATTCCTACAAAGAAAAGCACAATTAAGCTTGATTATACCTTCAAAGGATGGGAAGGTTCAATGACAGGAATCTTTGCTGACAGAACTATTACTGCTGTATATGACAGTAAAATTCGTGAATATACTGTAAAATATGTTTCTAAAGGATTATCTCTTCAAGAATCTACTGCCCAGTATGGTTCTTATGTAAAATATACAGGTGATACTCCTGTATATACTGCTGAGGAATCTGCTTATAAGTACAATCTGTTTAAAGGATGGGATAAGTCAGGATTTGTCGATGGAAATAAAACGATCAATGCAGTATATGAAACCTGCGAATACGTAGATGGATACTTTGATGGTAAGGATCTGGCCAATATGACACAGGTTGAGCTTTATACTCTTATGAAAATGGGACTTGAAGCAAAATCATTATCATTAAAAGATACATTAGATTTCAAACTTGGTGTTGATTATAGCTATGGCGACATTGAAGAGCATGAAGTTATTTCAGCTGCGACTAAATTTGATGGAACAAACTATATTGACACCGGATTAAAAATCATGGAAAAAGACAGAGACTTTACAATTGCTATTGACTTTGAATTTGATTCAGGAAATAGTGTAAACTCCACTCTTGCTCAGTGTTTTCAAGGTGATGGTTCAAATGGATTCAGACTTTGGTATTCTCAGGAACCTCGTTTCTCATGGAATACTGATAGTATAACTCCATCTGCTGGAACAAACCGAGAGATTATTGTATTTCGTCATGAAGCTGGAAGTCAGAAGCTTTATGTGTACAATTCAAACATGACTGGGAAAGAAGTATCTTCTACTACTCTGAATGCGATCAGGATTCCAGAGCATAGTTCCACTCTCGTATTTGGATGTTCTAAAGCTGATGATGGAGCATATGAAAACTTTGCAAAAGGCACTATACATTGGGCTAAAGTCTGGTACGCAGATCTTGGTGAAGAACAATGTATGGATATTGCTGCATGGATCCACGAAGTAATCCCTATGGAAGTGGCTAAGTTTAAAGGATATTATCTGTCTGACGTTGCTTCAAAGAGAGCTAACATTACATTTGTTGCTTCTAATCTCCTTGGTACAGAAAAACCTTATAATAATAAGAGCACAAATGCAGGTGGATGGGCTGAATCTTCTCTGAACACATGGCTGAATACACGTTTGCTTAAAGCTATTTCTCCTTTATGGAAAGCTCTGATCAAACCTGTGAAAGTATACTCTTCTATTGGTAATAAATCAAATGATACATCCGTATCTAATTGCAGATTCTATGTTCCATCTCTGTACGAAATTGATCCTACTGCTACTTCTGAACCATATATTTCTGAAACAAATGCTCCTATTGCTTATTTCACAGATGATGATACCAGAAAGAAAGCAAATTCTTCTACTCCTACGGAGTATAAATCTTACTGGACCAGATCTCCAAATGCTACAGTTGCAAACTGGCTGTATACAGTCAATGAAGCCGGTGAAACATATGGATTCTCTTATCCAGGACAGAATTCTGGAATTTTACTTATGTTCTCAATTTCATGCGAGGGGTAACTATTCCCCTCTTATAAGGAGGATATCACATGTATTATAAAGTAATCAAAAATGATGAAGTCGTAGATGTCCTTAATCATATCCTGTATATCAAATATCAGGAAAAACATAGTCTGTTGCTTCTATGTGATATCACAGAAGCACAGGCTATTTTAAGTTCAGACGGAAAATATGGATGGCACATTGAAGGTCTCTATAATTTTCCGCCTGATAATGACATTTATGCAATAAAAGAAATTTCAAAATATGAATATGACAAATTGAAGAGGTGATCACAGCATGGCGTTAATTCCAACCTGGTATTCTGCATCAACTAAGCAAATTGCAGAAAAGGCTTTACAAAGAGGGGTGCTAAAATACCCAGGACTTTGTTACATCCAAGACAGTAAGAGTATAGCGTGGGTGACCATCGACAACACATTAGAATATGTCAAAGGAGATAAACAGATTACAGATGTAAAATGCATCGGATCAAATCTTATGTTTTTCTCTGGAGATAAACTGCTTTTCTCTTATGACATATCTATGACTGATGAAGATAAAGATCATATTATTGAAGAGGTCAAGAAAACAATCGGATTGGATAATTATGTCAAATCTTCTGAGCTTTCTACTCTTTTAGATAATATAATCGGTAATCTTGAAGATAAGTCCACTGTTGTAGACTATATCAACAGTTTATCTTATAACAAATTATTTGACGTACCTATTGTAAATCTTATAGGTACACTTACTGTTCCTGTGAAGATATCATCACTCGATGATGGTATTTATAAAGTAAAAGGCCAATGTATCATTGGCGGAAACAATACTACTGTTCAATCTTCTGCAGACGATGTTCTGTATCTTGTATCTCATGATGCTGATACTTCCAGCACAACAATCACAAAAATGCAAGGAAAATCTATTACATTGTATTTCATTCAGCAAGATGGTGAATATACGACTGATCGTTATGTCACTGAAAGCTGGATTAATGAACAGAATTTTGCAAATGCTGATTCTGTAAAAGAATATGTTTCAAATATCATTGAAGAAACTGTTCTGGATGTTTTAGATGATCATATTGACGCTGCTTTAGATAGAAAACTTGGTGGTATTGATTCTAAAGATTTAACAAATATATTTCAAGGAGGAAATTAATTATGGCAAAATTACAGTTCGCTACACTTTCTAATCTTCAGGAGTTTTTAAATCTGCATAACGTACAGATCGACTCTAAAATCAGTGAGGCTGTCAAAAACTCAATTAAAACAGTATCTCAGTCAGAAGACGGATACACACTTTATTTCTACACAAAAACTGCTCCAGTAACTATTGATGAAGCAGCATTTACTATTACTATTCCTCAGCCAACAGGTAAGGCAGATAAAGTAAAAGGAGCTATTTCCGGACATCTTGCAGGTCTTGATGCTAATGGTAATCTGATAGATTCTGGAAAGGCAGCTACAGATTTCGATGCAGCCGGAGCTGCTAACACAGCAAAAACAGAAGTAATGTCTTATGTTGGTACTATTCCTGCTGATGCAAAAGCTAAAGATGTAGTTTCTTATATTAAAGAAGCTGTAAAAACAGGCACATATGATGATTCTGCTCTGAAATCCAGTGTTGCAGCTAATACCGCAGCAATCAGTACTCTTAATGGAACTGGTGACGGATCAGTAAAGAAAGCTGTTGCAGATGCAGTCGCTAAAATCGTCGCAGATGCTCCAGAAGCATATGATACACTGAAAGAGATTTCTGATTGGATTTCTACACATACATCTGATGCTGCTACAATGAATTCTCAGATCAAAACAAATAAAGAGGATATCACAAAGCTGAAGACTCTTATCGGTACTCTTCCAGAATCTGCTACATCCAAAGATATTGTAAGCTATATTGCTGAGTATGTATCTAAAGCTCTCGCAGACTCTGATCTTTCTCAGTATGCAAAAGCTGCTGATCTTGAAGCTGCTGTAGGAAGAATTGATACTATTGAAAAGAAATTACCTACATTAGAAGCTGCTGATAAAAAGAATGCAGAAGATATTACTGCTGTTAAAGGCAGAATGGATACAGCAGAAGGCAAAATTACTGCTGTAGAAAAAGATCTTGCTACTGAAAAACCGAAGATTGCTAAGAACACATCTGATATCACCGCTCTTAAAGGGCTTGTTGGAGATGGATATGAAGCAATTCCAAGTGCGTCTATCAAAGGTTTATTTAGTGCGTAAAGTAAGGGGTCACTCCCTTGCTTAAATTAAAGCGAAGGGATGTATGGATAATGAAAGAACAATTTCTTAATTTACAAGGTCTTACTGAGCTTGTTGATTATATTAAAAAATATATAGCTGATCAGCAAGAAGTCATTCCTTATGCATCTTATACATTGTTTCCAACAATTGGTAAAACAAATGCAATTTATGTGGACACAACCACAAATGCAATCTATAGATGGGATGATAATAATATCAAATATTATGCATTGGCATTTGATCCTGAAAAGGAATTCATCATGCAATGCGGTAGCTCGAAAGGATGATGTGAATGGCTACACAGACATTGAATACTCGTATTGCCCTTAAATCGGATACAACCGATAATTGGGCGAAATCTACGCTTGTTCTATTAAAAGGTGAACAAGCGATTGAAATTACAGAATCTGGCGCTTACAAAATTAAAATTGGTGATGGGGTTAAAACATTTGCTGAATTGCCATATGCGACTATGACACCAGAAGAAATCTCTGCACTGATTGGTGATGGTTCAGTACAGAACGTAACTCTTGCTTCCGGTACTAACAACGGTACATTAAAACTGACTGTAGATGGAACAACTACAGATAATATTGCGGTAAAAGGATTAGGAAGTGCTGCATATACAAATACTTCTGCTTATGCAACTGCCGCACAGGGTACTCTTGCTACAAACGCAGTCCGTAAAGTAGTTTCTGGCACTGCGAACGGCACTATTTCAGTTACGACTGGTACCGGTGCTGCTACAAATGTTGCAGTTAAAGGTCTTGCTTCTGCTGCTTATAAAACAGCTGGTTCTGCACAGGGGAATGTTCCAGTAAATGGAGCAGCTTTAGGTACAACTGCCGATGTTCCAGTTGTAACAAATACTTCCGGACAGTTAGTTCCACATGCCTCTGGTGCTCTTGGTTCTGCTGCATTTAAAGGCGCTGAGACATTTGCAACAGCTGCACAGGGTGCTAAAGCAGATAAATCAGTTCAGTCTGTATCTATTACTTCCGGAACTAACAACGGTACAATCAAGTTAACAGTTAATGGCAAAGCAACTGACGATATTGCTGTTAAAGGACTTGGTTCCGCTGCTTACACTGCTTCAGGTGCTTACGCTACAGCTGCTCAGGGTACAAAAGCAGATGCGGCTATGCCAAAAGCTGGTGGTACATTCACAGGTACAGTAACACTTGCAGCCGATCCAACTGATGTTTTACAGCCAACAACAAAACAGTATGTAGATGCCAAAATTTCAAGTTCTATTGCTGCTTCTGATGCAATGGTGTTCAAAGGAACACTTGGAACTAATGGTACCGCTACTGCTCTTCCTACATCTTCTGTTGTAGTCGGTGATACATATAAAGTAATTACTCAGGTTTCTGTAGCTGCTGATAATTCTTATACAGGAGATGCTGTAACAGCTAAAGTCGGTGACTTAGTAGTCGCTATGTCAAAAGATCCAAAATGGATTGTTGTACCATCTGGTAATGAAACCGTTACTACTGTTAAGTATTCCACTACAACACAGAATCTTACAACAAGCGCTCAGTCTGGAGCAATTACAGTAGGTGAAGCTGCTACAAAACAGGTAGATTCTTCTATCGAAGCCGCTTCTACTTCTACTAAACTTCCAACATCACAAGCAGTTGCAGCATTTGTTGAAAAAAAAGGTTATAAAACAACTGATCAAAAAGTAAAAAATACACTCAATGCTACCACTAAAGCGTATGTAACAGGTACTACTTCTGCTACAACTTCTATCGGAGAACAAGTATTTGATACAGGTGTATATCTTGATACAACAGCAGGCAAACTCGTTGCCACTACATTTGCAGGTTCTTTACAGGGTCATGCAACTTCTGCATCTTCTGCGGCTACTTGTACAGGAAATGCTGCTTCTGCAACAAAGCTCGCTGCATCAAGAAATTTCTCTCTTACTGGAGGTGCCGTTGCTGATGCTGTAGCATTCAATGGTGGAGGAAATGTTGCTCTTAGTGTTAAAAGTTTGAATACCGATTATTTAACCAACGGTTCTAATACTTTAGTTTTAAATTGTGGCGCATCTGTATAAAAAGCAAAGCAGTCTCTATGATGGAGACTGCTTTATTAAATATGAAAATTATAGATTATGTCTATTTAAATAGAAAATAAAAATGGAGGTGTGCAATGGGAGAAAACAATTTAAAAATACGAATTAAACATAGATATGATACAGAAGCTAACTGGAATAAAAATAATCCGGTTCTTTTAAGCGGAGAAGTAGCTATTTCAAGTGATAAGTCTGGAAAACATAAAGTAGGTGATGGAACACATAAATGGTCTGAACTATCTTATGCAAAAGCTGAACTTACAAAAGGCGATGTAACAGGCGCTCTTGGTTATACACCTCCAGCAAAAGATACATGGAGGGGGATTCAAAATAATCTTATCTCTACAGCTACGGATCAATCATTGTCTGCAGCACAAGGTAAATGGCTAAATGAAAACAAAGCTACTATAACTACTTTAACTAATGGAAATTTAGATAAAGTTACTACACCTGGATTTTACAATGCAGGTGGTGGAAATTCGGTAACAAATAAACCTAGCGGTGTAGATAATTTCGGTATGATAGTTGTACACAGTGCATCTGGAAATTATTATACTCAGATTGTATACGTTGATGATAAATCTTATAGAAGAGTATGTAGAAATGGAACTTGGGGAAATTGGTCTCAGGATATTCTTACTGATACCAAATATACTCATCCTGGATATACTGCTAAGTCATCTGGTTTATATAAAATAACAGTAGATGGTACAGGACATGTAAGTGCTACTACAGCTGTTACTAAATCGGATATTACAGCATTAGGTATACCAGGACAAGATACCAATACTACTTATTCTACAGGTACATCTTCTACACCTGGTTTAGCCAAATTATATACTGGGACAGGATCTGCTACAGATGGTACCATGACTCAAAATGCTATTACAACTGCCCTAAATGGAAAAT
>ENA-OPSG01000296-OPSG01000296.1-human-gut-metagenome-genome-assembly--contig:-NODE-296-length-34436-cov-8.329775_pt1 | contig 34436 bp, 41 predicted proteins | sample MGYA00241454_ERZ501900 | MGnify/ENA primary metagenome ERZ501900 (study PRJEB25962, sample SAMEA2042225) | human gut metagenome | biome: human gut; feature: human-associated habitat; material: faeces... | reverse complement strand
ATGAAAAACAAAAAATAGCAATTCAAAAGAGTAAGGAAGATCCTTTATACAATTATTACTTAGTAGTGGATGGGACATCAAGAAAGGTTACTATAGAAAAAGAATTGAAGCCCAATAGTTTTGGAAAAAACTTAAAGGACAGTACTAGTAAAGCATTAAAAGAAGGATATGATTCAGTAATCAATTCAGTTCCTAACTATGACAAATGGCAACAAATGGCAAAAGAATATGGAGAAATGGAAAGTAGTCTTACAGGAAGTGTTTTATTACAAGCTGTTGGAAATTTGATAACAGTACCAGGAAGAATGGCAACTGAAATGAATCTTTTTGGACCAGGAGAAATACAATATGGTTCAGTAAAAGGTATAAGGGAAAGACAACAAAAATTAAATGATGTAATAAGAGGTAAGGCAGATTTACTAACAACAATAGTGGCTTATTCAGTAGCAGAATCAATAAAAGATAGTAAAACTTTTCAAAAAGTTAAAAATAAATTTATTCCTAGTAAAATGTCAGATATAATAATAGAAGATGGAGTTTCAAATGTAGTAAATAGTCAAAATAAAGATTTATCAAAAGAATATCAGAACCTAATAAATTATGAAAAACAACAAGAATTTGAAAGAATAAAAAAAAGTACAAATGAAATAATAAAAGCACAAGCAGGTGCAAAAGAAGTAAAAGTAGAAGTAAAATTTATAATAGAAAAATAGGAGGAAAAATGGATAAATTAGTAACAATATCAAAAGAAAAAAAAATAGAAGATTTTAGAATGGTGATAATGCCTTCTGGTAGAAATAAAATAGGCTTAATTCAAACAAAAGATTATGGGATAGTAACTTATCCAAATAAAAAAGATTTTGAGAAAATAGGAGAATTCATATATTGGACATTTAATGAAAGTGATGATAAAGTGATTGAGCATTCATCAGACACAAAAATTGAAAAGCAATTTTATAATTGCAATTCATATAGAAAAGTGACTAATGATTATAATATGATATTTTTTGAATTGATAGAAGGAATATATAGTATATCATTATTAAAAAAAGATGGAGATGCATTTGTAGCTTTTAAAGATGAAAATAAAGAAGTAGTAGAGTATATCTTTCCAGAAAAACCAACAGCATTGGAATTAGGAACAAAAGTAATGGAAATGTTTGAGTATAAAGAAAGATATGATGGATTAATAGAATAAGAAAAGTTAAGCTGAATAGATAAAAATATTTATTCAGCTTTTCTCTATAAATCACAAATGGAAAATTTAAAAAAGGTAGTTGAACATGCAACAGAGGATGGAATAAAAGTAGAAGCAATAATATTAAAATAAGGAGAATTAAAATGAATGTATCTGTAACAATTTATAAGGAAAAAAAGGAAAAAGATTTTAGAATGATAATACTGGCATCAGGTAGAAATAAAATTGGATTAGGAAAGTATAAGGATTATGGAATAATTTCTTATCTAAATAAAAAAGATAGTAAAAAAATAGGAGAATTTTTATATTGGGCATTAAGTGAAAGTGATAATGAAAAAATTGAAGATGAAGTTAATATAAAATGGTGTAAAAAATATTTTAATTGTTCTTCTGATTTAAAAGTAGTTAATGAATATAATAATATTGATTTAGATTTTTTTGAAAATAAATATTCACTTGTATTAAATAAAAAAGATGGAAGAGGTTATTCACCATTCAAAGATGAAAATGGGGATATAGTTGAATATATATTTCCAGAAAAACCAACAGCATTGGAATTAGGAACAAAAGTAATAGAAATGTTTGAATATAAAGAAAGATATGATGGCATAATAGAATAGGAAAAGTTAAGCTGAATAGATGAAAATATTTATTCAGCTTTTCTTTAATAAAATTTTAGAATAAAGAAACAAAAATTAAAATTAGATATAATAAAAAAATCAAATGTATTATAATATAAAAGGATATATTGATGATGTAGATAATTTTGAACAGGCAGGAACAGGAAAAAATCTTTTAAGAAAAGATATGATAGATAAAAATGTATTAGAAATATCTATAAATGAACATGAGTTAACAAAGCAACAAATAGATAATATAAAAAGAAGTATGAATTATGCAAAAGAAAAGAAAATAGAATTAAAATTTATAATAGAAAAATAGGAGGAAAAAAATGGATGTAATAGTTAGAATATCTAAAGAAAAAAAGGAAAAAGACTTTAGAATGGTTGTAATACCTTCTGGAAGAGATAAAATAGGCATAATTCAAACAAAAGATTATGGAATAATAGCTTATCCAGATAAAAAAGATTTTGAGAAGATAGGAGAAATTATAAACTGGGCATTTAATGAAAGCGATGATAAAGTGATTGAAAATTCATCAGATACAAAAATTGAAAAGCAATTTTATAATTGTAGTTCATATAGAAAAGTAACTAATGAATATAATGAAATATGGTTTGAATTTTTTAAAGGAATATATAGTATATCGTTATTAAAAAAAGATGGAAATTTTTTTGTAACTTTTAAAGATGAGAATAAAGAGGCAGTTAAACATATTTTTAAAGAAAAGCCAACAGCCTTAGAGTTAGGAACAAAAGTAATGGAGATGTTTGAGTATAAAGAAAGATATGATGAGTTAATAGAATAGGAAAAGTTAAGCTGAATAGATGAAAATATTTATTCAACTTTTCTCTAATAATTTTATTAAATAGGTAAAAAGCTTAACTATTAAAAGTAAACAAAATACATCTACAACAACAGGAAGTACAAAAGGTGGAAGTATAGGATTTGCACCGAATGGTATGCCAACTTCAATAAGTGCAAATTATTCTCAAACTAATGGAGAAAGAAGATATGTAGATACTCCTACTACTTTTATAATAGGAGAAGGAAGTAATCTTAAAGTAGGTAAAGTTGAAAATACCGCTGCTGCAATAGGAACAACTGGAGATGGAAAACTATCAATAGATGAATATGTAGGACATAATTTAGAAAATAAGGATAAGACAACTACAAGAGGTGGTTCAGTATCACTATCACAAAGTAGTATACCAATAAGTGGAGTAGGAGTAAATTATGCGAATAGAGATTTAGAGTCAGTAACAAAAAATACTGTTATAGGAAATGTAGAGATAGGTAAATCTTCTGGAGATGAAATCAATAAAGATTTAGATACTATGACAGAAGTAACCAAAGATGAAGATACAAAAACTAATGTATTTGTAGAATCTCAAACTATTAAGTATGCTCTAAATCCAGAAACCTTTAAAGAAGATATACAAAAGGCTAAGAATGAAATCCATGATATTTATCATGCAGTAGATAGTACAGTAAATCCACAAGGAAAAGAAAGTAGAAATGTACTACAACAATTAGCAGAAACAAGACAAGCTAAAACAATATTAAATGTTGTAGGTTCAAGATTAGAAATAGCAGAAAATCAAGATGATATCGCGAAAGCCTTTGAAGGAGTATCAGAAGATTTAGGCTATAAGGTAAAAGTAATCTATACAGATCCAAGTAATTCTCCACAATTAATAGGTGTAGATAAAAATGGAAATACCTATATAAAGAATGGAACAGCCTATGTGGATAAAGATACAGGAGTAAACTATATTCTAATAAATACTGAATCTCCAACTAATAGAACTAAGGCAGGAGTAATAGGAACAATAGCAGAAGAACAAAGTCATATAATAGGAAAGATAGAAGGAAGACAAAAAGTAGTTCCAGATGGAAGTGAAAAAGGCTTAGAAAGTTTAGGAAGACCAACAAATGATTATTTTAAAAATGAATTTAGTAAGAATGATAAAGCCATAGGAATAGTAAGTGATGGAAAAGATTATTCTAATGTTGACTTTGGTGAAAATGTTGGAGATTATATAAGTCCTGAAGATCTAAAATATAGAAAATATTACAGAGAAGAAGTATTACCTTATGATGAAAACTATCAAAATTTTCTAAGAAATATTTTAAGTATGGGCTTAGATTTCTCACCTTTAGGGACTGGAAAAGGGATTACAGAAGGTATTGTAGGATATGATACAGTAACTGGAGAAAAGCTTGACTTAGCTACAAGGATAATAGGAGCTATTCCAATTGCTAATGGCATCTTTAAGACTGGAAGAAGGGCGATAAAATTTTTAAAACCAGCCAAAAAAGTAGAAACTATACTTGCAGATGGTAGTAAAGTTGTATTAAATGTTGATGATACAATAAAAACTGCAAATAAGGCACAGGAAATTATTTCATCTAGTGGTACAACAAAAGTAATTGATAAAACAACTGATATAACAAAGGCTTCTAAAAATGTTGAGAAAGTAAGTGATGTATCAAAAAATATAACAGATAAAGTAAAAAATCCATTACAAGATGTCAGTAACATAGTAGATTGGAAGCCGGTTAAAAAAGTTGATTCTAGTGGAGAATATCTAATGAATGTCCTAAATGACAATAAAACAAATTATTATCTTGATTATAAGGTTGCAGGATACTATGCAAATGATATTAGAAATATGACTTTAACTGAAATGAGAAATGTAGGTACTAGAGGTTGGAATAAAACTGTTAGAATGTTAAAAGGAGATGCTAAAGATGCTTATAATTTTTATAGAGCAAGAGCTGTTGAAATTATGGGATCTAGAAATATAGAAAAAAAGTTTCTAGATGGAAGTCCTGTTGAGCAAGTATTAACTGAAGGTTTTGATAAAAATGGATATAAAATTAATTTTAGAAATTTCTCTACTGAGGGAGAAGGAAATTATCCAACTATAGATTTATACAATACAAATGGTAAAAGTAAATATGAAATAAAATTTGAGGAGTGAAACTATGGAAGTAATTTATGATGTTTTTATAGAAGATGATGAGGAAAGATTTAATAATTCTCCTCAAAAAATAGAAATTATTTTTTCTAAATTAATGGAAAAAGAAAAAGAATTATTGGAAAAATATAGTTTTAAATATGAATATGTAGAAAAAAATAAAGTAAAAATAAAAGATGAAAATTTTATTTATTGTACTGTTGAAATTGATGGACAAAATAAAGGAATATTTTTAGAAAAAACTAAGACTTATTATGAGTATTTTAAATATGATTATTTCTTTAAAAAGAGCGAAAAAACTGAGAATTTAGTTATTTCAAAAGAAGGAATTAGAATAGAGATTATTTTTGATAAAATGAATGGAGAAAAAAATGAGTGATTGGACTAGTATTTTAGTAGAAAAGTTACAATATAAAGATTCAATATTATATGTACACTGTATGACTTTCTATAAAAAAGAAGAAAACAGTGAATATTATAATTTAGATGTGTATTATAGAAAAATTTTAAAATTCAAAAATGTTAAAAAATTTGAATACTACACTGATGAATATTATTACAACTTCCCTTATGAATTAGGTGAATTAAAAAAAGAACTTGGAATAGAGTATTTTACAAAAATATTCTATAGAAGTAAAGATAAGAACAAAATTTATATTTATGATCAAATGTCACATTTCACAGTAATAGAATTTGATAATGATAAAAAGTGGAATTATAGAAAACAAATAAAATAAGTTTTATAAAAAATAATCTAAAAATAGGTAGTTTAAAGATTTTAGAGTGTTTATTTTTAAAACTAGAAAATACAGAATTAAATGGTATTTATATCCTAATACGACAGTTTACCTTTTACCATAGAAAAATAAATATTAAGAAATAATTTAATTAGGAGAAAAAATGAAGTTTAAATTCTGTTATGAAAAAATTTTTGAAAAAACTATACATGAAAAAATTGATTTAATTTGTGCTCCTATTAATAAAACACAAAATGAAATTATCATAGGATGTTATATAGACGATATTAGTAATTTTGAAAGTAATTTAAATGAAATATGTGAGGAGTTGGAAAAAACAGAAGATTCAGGGTTAGATGGACAGGTTTGGGGAGCAGATTTTATTAAAGATAAGGTTCATATTTTTTGGTTATTTGCTCCTAATAATGAGGAGGGAAAAGCAGAAATATCAAGAAAAGGCATGTTAAAATTGATGAAAAAATGGATAGAATTTAGAAAGAAAAAAAATCCTAAAAATTATGAAGAATATGAAGAAATAATAGAAGTAGATTAAAACTAGAGAAAGCTATGTAGATAAAAAATATTTATATAGCTTTTTATATAAACGAAAATTTAAGAGCGCAAAGATGGGATACAAGTTTCTATAATGTAACAGGCTCAAGAGCAGAAGCATTAAATAAGGCATTAAAAGATAGAACAATAAACGAAGAAGAATATAAAGAAGAAGTAAGAAAAGTAATAGAAGGCTATGGAAAAGATATAGGAATAGATTTTGAAGTAGTATATCTAGATGAAAAAACAATGCCAAAAGCAGCAAAAGGAAGTACAGGAGCAGCTTTTATAAATAAAGAAACAGGGAAAATGCTAATACCAATAGATGTAAAAAAGATAAAAGATACAGGAAGTCTATGGGGAGTAATAGCAGAAGAAGTATCCCATGGAAAAGATGCCTTAGAAGGAAGACAAGATAAAAAAGTAGCAGAAGATGAAACAAATAAAGAAAAAGGATTAGAAAGTTTAGGAAGACCAGCAAATGATTATGTAAAGAATAAATTAGGAGATGATAACAGTAGTGATATACAACTATCAACAGATGGAATAGATTTAACTAATGCTGATGTTGGTGAAAAAGTTGGGGATGTAGAGTTGATTAGAAGAGGTATCAATGGGTATAATGAATATAATGAAGCTGTAAAGGATATAGAATTAAGTATAGAAGCAATAAAAGATAAAAATAAAGAATACTTAGAAGTTGCTGAAAGAATTGGAAAAGATGGACTTTTAAATGAAATGTCAAAAGAATATGATGAACTAAATATTTCAGAAGTTTCAAAAAAAATGTTTGTAGTTTATGGTGGAAGTGATGAAATAAGGAAACTTTACCTTCAAAAAGAAAAAAATAGCAAAGGAGAAATTGTGGATATGCTTATATTAGATGATTTTATACCTAAAGATATGGCAGATTTATGGGCTGCTCCAGAAACAAGTAGAGAATTAAGAAAAATAGGAAAATATTGGAAAAAAGAATTATTGACGAAAGATTCTGTTACTATAAGTTACCAAAATCGTGTAAGAGATGAAACTGCAGCATATCCAAATTTCACACAAAAAAGTAATAGTAAATTTTATGCTTTAGGTAGAACTAAACTATATCAATCAACTTATGGTAATATCAAAAGATTAGAAAATGGTAAATATGATGTTGCTATAACAGTAATATTTCAATATGTGGATAGATTCGAAGATGCTAAAAATATTAATCCTTTTAGTAATGATGGAAAAAATAAAAATAAGGAATTTAAAGGAGGTAAGGGATTTAGTATAAAAACTAAACCAAAACCAGTTACAATTGTAAAACAAATGGATGATTTAAGTGAAATTGATGGAATTTTATTAGATAGATTAAGAGGAATAAAGGGGGATACAAAGATAGAAAAATATATAATAAAGGATAACAATTATGACAAATAAAAAATTTAATATTAAAAAAAATATAGGAAATCTTATTTTTATAGTTTTTTTATTTCCAGTATACTTTTTTTCTACTTTAATATCTAATTATGTTCAACATTATGAATATATTTTTACTGATAAAAATCATATTAAAAAATATAAAGTTTTCAGTGATAGAAGAACCCTTTATGCCTATATTGATTTAGAGCCAGATATGTATACAGAAGGAGAGTTTTCGGACTTTAAAATAAAAAAAGTATATGAAAACTCTGATTATTTTATAGGATATAATTTTGATGTTAATAGAGATAGTGAAGAAATAGAAAATAAATATTATGTAGTTGTTAATAAAAATAAGGCTACTATGGAATTTTTTTCTGAAAAAGAATTTAAGAGAAAATTAGGAAATATAAATGATGAGAAATTTATGTATGTGTATCCTTTTTTGAAAAAAAGAGGTACTAAAATTGGATGGTATAGATAAAATAAATAGAGGGAGAAGATTGAGTGAAATATAAAATTATTGAAACTGTAAAAGTATCTATGATAATGACAACAATTTTGAATTTTTTTATTTGTATTGCCACTGAATTAAGATATATAGAAATTATTTATTTTCTACTATTTTTAGAAATTAATTTATATATGATTGGAGTTAAAAGCTATTTTAAAATAGAAACATATAGTTATAGTCTTTATACAATAAGAAAAAAAATAGTAGATTCACAAAGAGCAACAATTTTAAGTATAAATATTTTAATATTTTTCTATATTTTCAAAGAGCCATATTTCTTTTTATCCAGATATAAAGTACTAATTTTATTAGGAAGTATAATTTTAGGATACTCCTCTTTAATATTTTTACAAAAAATAAAGATAAAATTATCATTAAATTTCTTTAAAGAAATCATAAAAATATTTTTAATTTCAGGGATAATTTATTATTTCCAAATAATGAGTATTCATATTCTTCTTAGGATATTTTTAAAAAATTTCTAAATAGTAGCTAAATAGTAGATAGCACATTAAATCCACCAGGAGAAGATAAGAGAAATTTCTTTAAAAATCTAAGAGCGCAAAGATGGACTACAAGTTTTTATAATGTAACAGGCTCAAGAATGGAAGAGCTGAGTAGACAATTTAAAGCAGGAGAAATAGATGAAAATCAATTAAAAGAAGCAGTAAGAGAACTAGCAAAGGGCTATGGAAAAGATATAGGGATAGATTTTGAAGTAGTATACTTAGATGAAGAAACTATAAAAATTCAATGGTAAGTACAGGAGTAGCCTTTGATAACACAGTCTATGAAAGTTATGATGCTTGGATAGAAACTATCAAAAAACAAATAAAGAAATCTGAAAATACTCTTAAAAACATAGAGTTTAAAAAGGTTGAACTTGAAGCAGTACAAAAATATATAGTATAAGAGTAGAAAAATAAATATCAGCTGATATAATAAAAATGGAGTTTTAGGACTCCATTTTTTGTTATAGTCTTGATTGGGAGTGAATAGATTGGAAAGAAATTCCAAAATCTACCTGCTTTTTCATTTTTAAGTTTAATCTATTCAGCAAATCAAAGTAAAAAACATTGTTTGGAAAATTTTATAAAATAAATTAGTTTCCCTTTCAAAATTTATTAAAGTATGATATTATATAGAAGGATAGTTTACAATTTTAATTTAGAATGAGGTGATAAAAATTAATACTTATATTGTAAAACCACTTAGCTCGAAAAAGGAAAACATCTTTCTTATTTTGACTTTTTTTATTTTAATATCTTTGGCAGCTATTGCTTTAAAAATTAGACATAGAACTGATTATGAAATAACATTAAAAGATAATGAAATAGTTTCTTATGAAATTTTAAATAATATAGAATTAGGAGTTTATTCTGATATTAAAAATTCTTTGGTAGATATTTCACAATTAAAAGATGGAAATAATTCTTTACCTAGTTTAAAAGTTTTAGCTGAGGAAGAAATTCCACCATATTTTAAGGATGTAACTTGGGAAGAAAGAGGAGCAGTGGAATGGACAACATTTAAACATGATAGTGAGAATTATTTTATAGGTAGAGGTAATGGAAAAGTAGGAACTTTCGTTGTGAAATTTAATAATGAAAATATAGATGAGAGTGATATTTTCTATATGAAAGAAACACCAAGTTTTGAAGATATAGAAAAAAACTTTGAAAAATATGAACATATCTTAAAAAAAATAGTTCCATATACTGGTAATGATGAGAGAAAAAAATTTACTGGTGAGTAGGTGAAAAAATGAAAAGATTAATATTTATAGTATTTTTAATATTTAATACTCTTTTACTAGGGCAAGAAAAATTAAAAATAGGTATAACTTTATTACCTTATTATAGTTTTGTTGCTAATATAGTAAAGGATAGGGCTGAAGTTATTCCAATAGTAAAGGCAGAATCTTTTGATTCTCATACTTATCAACCTAAGGTTGAGGATATAGAAAGAGCTTCAAAAGTAGATGCCATTGTTGTAAATGGAATAGGACATGATGAATTTATATATAAAATTATAGATGCAGTTGATAAAAATAAAAAACCAATTATTATAAATGCAAATAAAGATGTTCCACTTATGCCTGTTGCAGGGACATTAAATGATGAAAAGATTATGGATTCTCATACTTTTATATCTATAACTGCTGCAATTCAACAAGTACATAATATAACAAAAGAAATTATAAAATTAGATCCTAAAAATAAAGATTTTTATTTAGCTAATTCAAGAGAATATGTAAAAAAATTAAGGAAGTTAAAAACTGATGCTTTAAAGGAAGTTCAAAATGTAAGAGGTGAAGATGTAAGAGTTGCTACTTTTTTAGGAGGATATAACTATCTATTATCTGAATTTGGAATAGATGTTAAAGCAGTTTTAGAACCCACACATGGCTCACAAATAAGTATAGCTTCATTACAAAAGATGATAGAAAAGATAAAAAAAGATAAGATAGATATAATTTTTGGAGAAAAAAATTATAGTGATGAATATGTAACAATTATTAAAAATGAAACAGGAATAGAAGTTAGAAAGTTAGAACATTTAACAACAGGAGCTTATAGAACTGATAGTTTTGAAAAATTTATCAAAGTGGACTTAGATGAAGTTGTAAATGCTATTAAATATGTTAAAAGCAAAAATAAAAATAAAAAATAGGGAGGTAATTAAATGTACAAAAAATTATTGGCAATTTTTATGGTAATACTTAGTTTTTCTAGTTTTGCAAAAAATAAATTAAAAATAGGGGTTACTTTACAGCCATATTATAGTTTTGTTACAAATATAGTAAAGGATAAAGCAGATGTTATTCCTGTTGTTAGGCTTGATTTATATGATTCTCATAGTTATCAACCAAAACCAGATGATATCAAAAGAATGAATACTTTGGATGTACTTGTAGTAAATGGAATAGGTCATGATGAATTTATTTTTGATATTTTAAATGCAACAGATAGAAAAAAAGATATAAAAGTTATCTATGCAAATAAAAATGTTTCTTTGATGCCAATAGCAGGGTCAATAAGAGCTGAAAAAGTTATGAATCCTCATACTTTTATTTCAATTACAGCTTCAATTCAACAAGTCTATAATATAGCTAAGGAATTGGGAGAAATAGATCCAGCTAATAAAGAATTTTATTTAAAAAATTCAAGAGAATATGCTAAAAGATTAAGAAAATTAAAAGCAGATGCTCTAAATGAAGTAAAAAATTTAGGAAATATTGATATAAGAGTTGCAACTTTACATGGAGGATATGATTATCTATTATCTGAATTTGGAATAGATGTTAAAGCAGTTATAGAACCATCACATGGAGCTCAACCAAGTGCAGCAGATTTAGAAAAAGTTATAAAAATAATTAAGAAAGAAAAGATAGATATAATTTTTGGTGAAAAGAATTTTAATAATAAGTTTGTAGACACTATCCATAAAGAAACAGGTGTTCAAGTTAGAACACTTTCTCATATGACAAATGGACCTTATGAAGCAGATAGTTTTGAAAAATTTATTAAGATAGACTTAGATGAAGTTGTAAATGCAATTAAAGATGTAGCAGCTAAAAGAGGAAAAAAATAATATGAATGGACTTGAAATTTCAATAAAAAATTTGAATTTAGTATTATCAGGAAATGAAATTTTAGAGGATATAAATTTGACAGTGAAGGCTGGAGAAATCCATTGTTTAGTTGGACCTAATGGTGGAGGGAAAACTTCTCTTTTAAGGTGTGTTCTTGGACAAATGCCTTTTACTGGAAGTATAGAAATGAAATATGAAAAAGATAAAATAATAGGTTATGTTCCACAAATTCTTGATTTTGAGAGAACATTACCTATAACAGTTGAAGATTTTATGGCTATGACTTATCAAATAAGACCTTGTTTTTTAGGGATATCTAAAAAATATAAAGCAGAAATTGATGATCTCTTAAAAAGATTAGGAGTATTTGAAAAGAAAAAAAGATTGTTGGGAAATTTATCTGGTGGAGAAAGACAAAGAGTTTTGCTTGCACAGGCACTTTTTCCTAAACCTAATCTTTTGATTTTAGATGAACCCTTGACTGGTATTGATAAGGCTGGTGAAGATTACTTTAAAGAAATTATAAAAGAATTGAAAAATGAAGGGATGACTATTTTTTGGATACACCACAATTTAACACAGGTAAAAGAGTTAGCAGATACTGTAACTTGTATTAAAAAAAGAGTTATATTTAGTGGAGATCCAAAAGAAGAATTAAAAGAAGATAAAATAATGAGAATATTTGAATAGCCACTTATAAAAATAATTTATTTAGTAGTTAAATCTATGAATGTGATAAAAAACAGTTCATTGCTAGCTAAATTTTTTAACGATGAAAAATTGACATTCGCTACAAATTCGGCAAACTCGCTTCGCTCAGACACGCCGAGATTTGTTCGGCTCATTTCCTTCAATTTTTCATCTAAAATTTAGAATGCAAGTTCACTTGTTTTTAATCACATTTCAAAATTACTTAAAATTTTGAATATAATTCACTTATTTTTATAAAGTGGACTATTTTGTAGGAGAGAAAATGTTAGAAAGTTTTAGAAGTTTCTTAATGAATTTAGCTGAAAAAGGAGATATTCCGTCTTCTTTTAAGTATGGTTTTGTTATTAATGCTATGATATGTGCATTGTTAATAGGTCCAATACTTGGAGGAATTGGAACTATGGTAGTTACAAAAAAAATGGCTTTCTTTTCAGAAGCAGTTGGACATGCTGCTATGACAGGAATAGCTATTGGTGTACTACTTGGAGAACCATTTTCAGCACCATATATTTCACTTTTTACATATTGTATATTATTTGGTTTAGTAATAAACTACACAAAGAATAGAACTAAAATGGCATCAGATACCCTGATTGGCGTTTTTCTGTCAATGTCAATAGCATTAGGAGGCTCACTTCTTATTTATGTATCAGCTAAGGTAAATTCACATGCCTTAGAAAGTATATTATTTGGTTCTATACTTACAGTGAATGATACAGATATCTATATTCTAGTTGTATCAGCTATAATAATTGGTTTTGTTTTGATACCATATTTGAATAGAATGTTACTTGCAAGTTTTAATCCAAACTTAGCAATAGTAAGAGGTGTAAATGTAAAACTGATAGAATATATTTTTATAATAATAGTTACCATTATTACAATAGCATCAGTAAAAATAATTGGTTCAATACTTGTGGAAGCATTACTTTTAATTCCAGCAGCAGCAGCAAAAAATTTATCAAAATCTATAAAAGGTTTTGTAAGCTACTCAGTAATTTTTGCTCTTATCAGTTGTCTATTAGGAGTATATTTACCTATACATTTTGATATATCAATTCCATCAGGTGGAGCAATAATATTGATTTCATCAGTTATCTTTATTATTACTACTGTTGTAAGAATGCTATTTAAAAATTTTGCAGAAGGAGAGTAAAATGAAGAAAAAACTATTGTTTATTTTGATGTTAATTATAGGCTCATTTAGTTTTGCTGAAAATATAGTAATTACATCTATACAACCATTGTATTCTTTGACAAGTTATTTAACTAAGGGAACAGATATTAAAGTCTATACTCCTTTTGGTTCAGATGTGTCTATGACTATGTCTAAGGATTCTATAAGAGAAGAAGGCTTTGATTTGGCTATTGCTAAAAAGGCTCAGGCAGTTGTTGACATAGCAAAAGTATGGCCAGAAGATGTAATCTATGGTAAGGCAAGAATGAATAAAATAAATATTGTTGAAATTGATGCAAGTCATCCTTATGATGAAAAGATGACAACTATATTTTTCAGTGATTATTCAAATGGAAAAGTAAATCCATATATTTGGATGGGAAGTAAAAATTTAGTTAGAATGGTAAATATTATAGGAAGAGATTTAATAAGATTATATCCTAAAAATAAAGCTAAGATAGAAAAGAATATAACAAAATTTACTGCTGATTTATTAAAAATTGAAAATGAAGCTAATGAAAAATTACTTTCAGTGGGAAATGCAGAAGTTATATCTTTAAGTGAAAATTTACAATATTTTCTAAATGATATGAATATATACACAGAATATGTAGATTATGATAGTGTAACTGCTGAAAATGTTGCTAAATTAATAAAAGATAAGGGAATAAAAGTTATTGTTTCTGATAGATGGTTAAAGAAAAATGTTATAAAAGCATTAAAAGATGCAGGTGGAGAATTTGTTATTATAAATACTTTGGATATACCTATGGATAAAGATGGAAAAATGGATCCAGAAGCTATATTAAAAGGATTTAAAGAAAATACAGATAATTTAATTGAAGCATTAGCAAAATAGGAGGAAAAAATGAAAAAGTTTTTAGTTTTAATTATTGGAGTTTTAATGTCAGTTGCTGTATTTGCACATGCACCATTAATTTCTGTTGATGACAATGGAGATGGAACTGTGTATATTGAAGGTGGATTTTCAAATGGGGCTTCTGCCGAAGGTGTTGAAATTATAGTTGTAAAAGATAAGGCATATAATGGACCAGAAGAAACTTTTAAAGGTAAAGAAATTATCTACAAAGGAAAATTAGATGCTAAAAATAGTTTAACTTTACCAAAACCTGCAACTGATAAATATGAAGTGTATTTTAACGCTGGAGAAGGGCATGTTATTGGTAAAAAAGGACCTGCTCTAACAGCTGGTGAAAAAGCTAAATGGGACAAGGCAACAGCTAGTTTTGATTTTGGAGAATGGAAAGAATTAATGATGGAAAAATAATAAAACTTTTTAGTTTAATAAAAACTATAATAAGGGAAAATGGATACTAAGAATTTTAATAAGCTATTTAAAACATTAAAAATATATGGAGGTATCAAATGAAAAAAAGTTTAGTTTTAATTGGAAGTATTTTATTGGCAGCAAATTTATTTGCACATGATCATTTTCTTTACACATCTAATTTAGATGTAAGTAATCAAAAAGAAGTTAAAATGAAAGCAGTTTTAGGACATCCAGCTGAAGGACCAGAAGCAGAACCTATAAGTATTGCAACTGTTGATGGAAAAACTCATATGCCTAAGGCATTTTTTGTAGTTCATGATGGAGTAAAAACAGATTTATTATCTAAGGTAAAAGTTGGAACTATAAAAACTACAAAGGGAGAACATGTAGCTCTTGATGCTGTTTACACTGCTGAAGATGGATTAAAAGGTGGAGGAAGCTGGGTATTTGTAATGGATAGTGGAAATACAAAAGATGCAGGATACATGTTTAATCCAGTTGAAAAATTAATAATTACAAAAGATTCTGCTGGTTCAGACTATAATCAAAGAGTAGCTCCAGGACATAATGAAATAGTGCCATTAGTAAATCCTGTTAATGCTTGGAAAGAAAATGTATTTAGAGCAAAATTTGTTGACAAAGATGGAAAACCTATAAAGAATGCAAGAATAGATGTAGACTTTATAAATGGTAAATTAGATATGACTAATAATACTTGGGCAGCTAATAAAGAAGCTCCTAAGACAAGTTTAAGAGTATTCACTGATGACAATGGAGTATTTGCTTTTGTTCCTTCAAGAGCAGGACAATGGGTTATAAGAGCAATTGCTTCTATGGATAAAGAAAAGAAAGTTGTTCATGATGCTTCATTAGTTGTACAATTTGAATAGAACTTAATTTTACAATTTAAAAGAGGCTGTTATAAATTAATATTTTGAACTGTACCCAAAATCTTAGACATAAGATTGGAGGTACAGTTCATTTCATTAATTTGTAACAGTTTTTTTATTATTATTTATTGAAAATACGATATCTATAATTGCACTTAAAAGTATAAGTATTGAACCTATAACTGTTGTCATTGATGGGATTTCTCCCTTTCCTAAATAAACACATAAAGGATTTAAAACAGGTTCTGCTAAACAAATTATCATAGCTTTTTCCATAGAGACTTCTCTTAAACCTTCACCATATAAAGCATAAGATATTCCTGAAATAACTATGCCTGAAATACTTAAAATAATTGTTTCATTAAAACTTGATGGTGGAGGACTGTATCTAAATATTAGAAGAATTCCATAAAATGCTACTGAAATAATATTTATAAGAGCTACTATTCCTAAAAGGTTCCCCTTTTTCACTTTTTGTAAATTATATGAATAAAAAACAAAGGCAAGCCCTATTGTTATTCCACTTACTATTGCCCACCAGTTGCCACCATTCATACTAGTTATTGAATTGAAAATTATTCCTGCAAAGATAAGTAAAAATACTATAAATTTTTTAAATTTTATCTCTTTACTTTTATAAAAACCATAACCTATTACATACATAGGAGCTGTATATTGCATTGATATAGCCATGGCTGAGCTTGAAATTCTTGTAGTTATTGTAAGTGACAGTAAAAATATTGCCATAAATATTCCACCAAAAAGAATATTTTTCATTGGGTAAATTTTTTCTTTGAATATATAGGGCAATAAAAAAATTCCTCCTCCTAAACATCTGATTAGACTTATCCAAAGAGGATCAGTATTTACAGCTTTTACTAATAATCCACTTAAGCTCCATATTATAACAGCTGCTATTATTAAAAAATATGCTTTACTATTATTTTTCATTTTACTATTACTTTTTGATATAAAAAGACTGTTGCATTTTACTGATTAAATAAGTAAACTTAAATATGCAACAGCTCTCTTTATCGTTTTACTTTAAATATTTTTATAAGAAGTTTGCCAATATTCCAGCAAATACAACAGAGCCTAAAGTTACAGTAGTAAACCCTCCAACTAGCATAGTTGGAACCATTGTATTAGATAAGAAATCTTTTTCTTCTTCTGTTTTTGCTAAGACATTAATAGCTTCATTAGTTAATAAGAAGTTTACTGGGAAACCTATTAAACAGTTTAATGCTATAGCAAAAGACATTTGCCATGTTATTTTTAACATTTTTCCTATAATTATTCCACCTATAGCCATTCCTATAATTCCTAGGAATATTAAAACCACTAGAGGTATAATTAAAGCTAATATTTCTTCCATTGAGCTATTTACAAGTCCACCCATAACTCCGACTACTGATGCTACAACAAAGAAACCAAAGCAATTAGCTTTTTGTAATGATTTTCTTTCTAAAAGTCCTATTTCTCCAGCTATAATTCCAAAGAATAATGCAAATATTGTAGGAGAAATTTTAAAATCAACTCCAAAACTATGAAAAATTTTCCCTGAAAGCATTGAAGCTAGAATTGCTAACATACCAACAAAACCTAAAAGAGCTAGATAAGTAGAAGTATCCATATATTTTTCAGGTATAGTTGGGATAAGCCTCTTTTTAGTTATTTCTTCTTCAGCTGCTACTGCCTTTAATTCACCTTTTCTGAATAAATCCAATCTTCTTAAAGTTTCAGATCTTAATAAACCTGGTAAAATGAAATAAACTGGAAATTCTTGTAGAGCTAGTAAAAGTAAAGCTATTGTTGATAAATGAGGCAATCCTTTTGCAAGAGATGTCTTTGACATTTCAAATGCAGCAACAAAACCACCTGCTATTGGTGGTGCAGCAACAACTGCTGTTTGCCAATCATATATTATACTTCCTATAGGAAGTATAACGGCAGCTATACCTAATATTGCTCCAACTCCAATTAAAACAGTTTTCCATTCTTTTTTTAAAGAATCCAAACTTAATGAACTTCCCATGTTAACAACTATAATGACCATTATAACTTCTGTCATTGCTTCTGAGAAACCACCTAAATCTATAATTTCTTTTGGTAAAAACCCACCCCATACTCCAACTAGAAGTAAAATTAAAAAAATCAAGATTGAAGGGACGATAGCTCTTGTTTTTACAGAGACAAGCTCCCCTAATGCTAAAAATGCCATTAAGATAAAAAACGCCATTGCTGGATGCATAAAACTCCTCCTTATATTTTAAATTATTTTTATATGTTAATCTAAGTTTTCAAGAATTTTAGTTAAAAACTTATAAACTTTTTCAGTTGAAGATACACTTAATCTTTCATCAGGTGAATGTAAATCCCAAGCATTAGGACCTATTGAAATTGCATCCATATCTCCTTGAATTTTATCTACAAAACATCCACATTCTAAACCTGCATGGACAGCAAGAGTTTTTATATTTTCTCCAAACATTTCTGAATAGACTTTATTAGCTGTATCTCTAAGATTTGAGTGAGCTTTGTAGACCCAACTTGGATATGCAGAGAAGGTTCTAAGCTCTCCTCTCAAATATTTTCCAACTAATGCAATCTTATTATAGATATAATCTCTATTTTTATCAAAAGTTGCTCTTATTTCTGTAACCAAATAAATATGATTGTCTTTTATATACACTTCACCTAAATTACATGAACTTTCAACAACATTTAAACTTCCTATCATGCTAGATATGCCATTAGGAGATAAAATTATAGCATCTATAATCTTATCAACAGTATTCTTAGAAAGTAGATTTTCAGCCAAGTTTTCAGCAGAAACTTCAATTTTTAAATCTATAGCAGTTTCTTCATAAATTTTCTTAGCTTCACTTTCAAAATTTTTTACTATATCTTTTAAAGTTTCCACATCTTTTTCTTCTAAAGCTACTGTAACATGGGCTTCTCTTGGAATTGCAAGTCTAAAATTTCCGCCTTTTAAATCAGAAATCAAGAAATTTATTTTTTCTCTTAAAAGATTTAAAAGATTGGCTAGTAAGACATTGGCATTTGCTCTTCCCTTATGTATATCCTCTCCTGAGTGTCCACCTCTTAAACCAGAAATTTTAATTTTATATCCTTTGTAGTTATCTGTTTTCTTTGTATATTCAACAGGGAATTTTAAATCTACACCTATTCCACCACAGCTACCTGCAATTATTTCAGTATCAACAATGTGGTCTATATTTATTAATCTATTTGTATTAAACCAAGATTTATCAACACTTAATGCCCCACTCATATCCTCTTCTTCAGCAGTAGTTAAGATTACATCAACTGGAGGATGTTTTAAAGTTTTATCTTCAAGTACAGCCATAGCCATAGCAACACCTATACCATCATCTGCACCCAATGTAGTTCTATTTCCAGTAGATAAAATATCTCCTTCTAATACAAGTTTTATAGGGTCTTTTCTAAAGTCATGTTCAACTTCAGGTCTTTTTTCAAAACCATATCTATATGTGCTTGTATAACAATGGGCTTTTTGTTTTCATATCCTGAACTTGCAGGTTTTCTTATTAAAAGGTTGTTTTTTTTATCTTGATAAACCTCTAAACCTAAATTTTTTGCCCAATTTAATATAAAGTCATTTACTTCTTTTTCAAAAAATGTCTGTCTTGAAATTTTAGATATCTCTAAAAAATTATAAAAAACTCTATGTTTTTTTAAATCTTCAATACTTTTATATGCCATATTTTCCTCCTTCATTTTTTATTTCTTTTTAATAAAAAATTAAAAATTTTAAAAAATTTAATTTTATGTTCTTCTAAGGAAATTTGTTCTCTTTGTTGTAAAATATTTTCTAAGTAACTTTGATGAACTCTAACTATTGTTTCCATTATATAGGGAGCTTCTTCTTCTAAAATACTACCTTCTTTTATCATTTGCTTTATTACAGGAATATCTCTATTATGTATATTTGCCTCTATCAACACAGATTTTGTTATATCATTTTGCCCAGTAATGTCATCAGGGAATATTTCATAATATTTTTTTATTATTTTTTCAAGTTTATAACTATATTTTCCAAAGAATAATGTATGAAAAATTTCAGGTTTTTCAAAAGAATGATGAACAAAGACCTTATAAATTGTTTCATATATTTCTATAGCTTTCATATCAGAGCTTATTTCATTTCTTAAATCTTTTAAATAAATCTTTAAGTAATCCACTGAACTATATAAAATAAGTTCTTCTAAATCTTTAAAATAGTTATAAATGGTTGCTGTATTATAGCCTGCCTTGTCTGCAATTTTTTTTATTGATAAATTTTCAATACCCTCATTTAAGATTAATTCTTGAGTTGCCTCAATAAAATACATCATAACTCTTCTTTTTTTAATATTTAACTTATCCATATATAATCCCTCTTATATTTAATGATAATCTGTATATAAAAAATTATCATCATTATTTTTTATAATACGATTATTTGTCAATTGTTTTTTTAAAAATAATATATATAATATATATTAACAACTGAGAAATAAATATTTATGCAAAAAAATGAATTATACATACTATTTATATTTGTTGCTAATTTTATATAAAAATGTTATTATTTATTAACGAAGTAAAAATCATGAGGAGGTAAAAAAATGAATTTTGAAACTATTGAAGGGATATTAAATATCAATTTAAATTCAACAATAACATTAGCACTTGCAGCTCTATTATTACTTATAGGGTATTCTGCAAAGAGAAGACTTACAATACTTAATAAATATTGTATTCCTGCACCAGTTGTGGGAGGGTTCTTATTTATGTTTTTGACTTGGTTAGGTCATATTAGTGGAACATTTAAATTTAACTTTGAAAATATTTTTCAATCAACATTCATGCTTACATTTTTTACAACAGTTGGATTAGGAGCAAGTTTTACCTTGCTAAAAAAAGGTGGAAAACTTTTAATAATTTACTGGCTAACTTGTGGAATAATATCAATTTTTCAAAACACAATAGGAATGGCTATCAGTAAAATAACAGGTTTAGAAGCACCTTATGCATTACTTTCAAGTGCAATATCAATGATAGGTGGACATGGAGCAGCACTTGCTTATGGAGGAACTTTTGCAAAAATGGGTTATGAAAGTGCACCATTAGTTGGGGCAGCAGCTGCAACATTTGGACTTATAACAGCTGTTTTAATAGGTGGTCCTCTTGGTAGAAGATTGATAGAAAAAAATAATTTAAGACCTGATAATAATGAAAATTTTGACCAATCTGTAACAGAAATAAATACAGATAAGGGAGTGAAACTATCAGATTTAGATATAATAAAAAATGTTGTTGTAATTTTACTTTGTATGGCAATAGGTAGTTATATTTCAACTTTAATAGGAAAACTTATAAAAATGGATTTTCCTTCTTATGTAGGTTCAATGTTTGTAGCAGTTATAGTAAGAAATATAAATGAAAAAACTCATACATATAATTTTAATTTCTCGTTGGTTGATGGTATAGGAAATGTTATGCTTAATCTATACTTATCTCTTGCACTTATGACTTTAAAACTTTGGGAACTTTCAGGACTAATAGGTGGAGTTCTTTTAGTAGTTGCTTGTCAAGTTGCATTTATGATACTAATAGCTTACTTTGTTATATTCAGAATATTAGGTTCTAACTATGATGCAGCAGTAATGTGTTCAGGACTATGTGGACATGGGCTAGGTGCAACACCTTCAGCAATAGTTAATATGACAGCAATAAATGAAAAATATGGTATGTCAAGAAAGGCTATGATGATAGTACCAATAGTTGGTGCATTCTTAGTAGATATAATCTACCAACCTGCAACAGTTTGGTTTATTAAAACTTTTGTAAAGGGTTTTGTACAATAAAAAAATAGTTATTGGAAATTAGATGAATAATAATATAAAAAAGGAAGTTACAATAGTAAATTATTGTAGCTTCCTTTTTATCAAAACTCTTATATAATTTTCTAATTACTGATTACAGGAGCTTTTGGAGTATATCCTCCAGCTTTGTTGAATACTTTTCTAATAAATTTAGTTATAGGATATTCAAAATTACTTTCATCTTTTTGTTTTTTTGTATAAAGTCTTTCTAATTCTTCCTTATAAGCCTCTACATCTTGAGGATTAGGATCTTTTATAGGATATTTTTTTAGATTAGGATATTCTCTGTCAAGAACAGCATTCCATTGTTCAACTTGATCTTTAAACAATGATAAAATAAAATCTCCGTTTTCAGAAATTTTAACTTCTTTAACAACATCTCCCATTTCTAGCTTTCTAATCTTTTGGAAATCTCCTTCTGATCTAACTTCACCAAAAACTGTATGTACTCCATTTAACCAATCTGCTGGTGAGAATGTAAAGAAGAATTGAGAACCACCAGTATTAGGTCCTGCATTTGCCATAGCTAACATTCCTGGTTGATAGAAATCTAGCCATTCAACAAATTCGTCTGGTATAGTGTATCCTGGTCCACCCATTCCTGTTCCAGTAGGATCTCCACCTTGTACTATGAAGTTATCAACAGAACGAGTGAATTTTGTATTATCATAAAAGCCTCTCTTTGCAAGGTTTATAAAGTTAGCAACTGTTAAAGGAGCTGCTTCTGGATATAAGAAGAAAGTTATCTCTCCTTGTGTTGTAACAAAAGTAGCAGTTACATTATTATATTTTGTAGGGCTTTTAAATACATTTGCAACTGATTTCATTGTAGATTTTACAGAGCTACAGCTTACTAGAAATATAAGAGATAACCCTAAAATGCTGAATAATTTAATTATTTTTTTCATTTAAACCTCCTAAGATTTATTTAGCTGTTAATATTATACTATATTTTAAGAAAAAAAACTATTTTAAGAAATTTTTTTGTAATTTCTTTGTAGATAATGTTAATAAAATTGAAATAACAATTAATATCACTGATAGAGCATTCACAACAGGGGAAACTCCTAATCTTATCATAGAATAAATTCTAAGTGGTAAAGTTGACGAACCTGGACCAGAAACAAAGAATGTTATTACAAAATCATCAAAAGATAATGTTAAAGCCATTAAAAATGCTGATATTATAGCTGGCAATAGCATAGGAATAATAACTTTTGTTAAAGTTTGTCTATTTGTTGCACCTAAATCATAGGCTGCCTCAACAATAGAATAATCAAATTCATCAAGTCTTGAAAGAACTATAAATAAGACATAGGGAATATTAAAAGTCGTGTGAGCAATAAAAATTGTTGTAATTCCCAACTTAAATTTTAATGTGGCAAACATAATAAGGAGTGAAACTCCAATTATAATATCAGGTACTACAAGAGGAAGAACACTTAGATTTTTTAAATATTTTTTACCTCTAAAATCAAACCATTTTAAAGCAATAGCTCCTAAAGTACCTATAACAGTTGAAACAAATGCTGAAATAAGAGCTATAAATATACTATAATAGAATGCCTTCCAGATATTGTTAGAATGTTTGAATAATTCTTTGTACCATCTTAGTGAAAAGCCATTCCAAATCATTCCTTTGCCATCATTAAAAGAATATATAATTAAGATTATAAGTGGTAGATAAAAAAATACCATAGCTAAAATAAAAATTATAAAAGATGTTTTTCTTTTATTCAGTTTATTAGACATTATTTAACACCTACTTTGTTTTCTTTTTCTTCATATTTTGAAAATAACCATACAACTATGCTTGTTAAAACTATTAAAGCACCTGAAATCGTTGATGCCAAAGGCCAGTTTCTAGTAACAGTTAAATGTTGAGCAATAACATTTCCAAGCATAAGTGAGCTTGTTCCTCCAACTAACTTAGGTACAGCATAAGAACCCAGAGCAGGAATTAATGTAAAAATAGTTGAAGTTACTATCCCTGCTTTTATATTAGGAATAAATACTTTTCTAAAAGCCTGAAAATTAGTTGCACCTAAATCTCTTGCTGCATCTAAAAGAGAAAAATCAAATTTTTCAACCACTGCATATAAAGGTAAAATTGCAAAAGGTAAACTTGTATACACAGAGATTATTACAACAGCAGGAACATTGTATAACATTTTTATAGGCTCATTAATTATATGAAGTTTCATAAGAAAATGATTAATAAAACCATTATTTCCTAAAAGTGCTATCCAAGAGTATATCCTTACTAAAAAATTTGTCCAAAAAGGTATTATTATTAAAAATAAAAGCTCCTGTTTATGCCTTGACCTAGCTATATAGTATGAAATTGGAATAGCAAGTAAGACAGTAAAAATAGTTATTAATATAGAAATATATATAGTGTTTATAAGTATTTTTAAAAATACTTTATCAACAAATATATTAAAAGTTTCAAATGAAAGTTTAAATTCTACTCCACCATAAGTTCCTCTTTTTAAAAAAGAATATGACAGAATAATTAAAATAGGAATAAGAAAAAATACTGTTAACCAAATATTTATTGGTAAAGAATAACTTAAACCTAACTTACTATTTTTTTTCACTTTCCACCTCCACTAGATAACCATCATAGGCATCCCAAGTGATGTAAGCATCTTCATCCCACCATATAGCTTTTTCATCATTATCATCAAAGAAAGCTGCATGTTGCATAAAGATTTTAAATTTTAAATTCTCATTATTTTTTAGATGCACATAATATTTACTTTGAAAACCAGAATAAATATACTCATCAACATAAACAGCAGCACTATTTACAAAATTCTTAGTGCTTTTTATTTCCTTTTTTGAAAGTCTAATTTTTTCAGGTCTTAAAGAGATAGTAACCTTATCACCAATATTGACTTTTTTATCCAATTCAATAATTATTTCTCCTATACCCTCTAAATTTATTTTAGCTAATTCTTCATTTATTATTTCAGTAACTTTTCCACTGAAAAAATTATTTTCTCCTAAGAAGTCTGCAACAAAAGTATCAGCAGGAGCTTCATACACTTCGGCAGGAGTACCAACCTGCAAAACTTTACCTGCATTCATAACTGCTATTCTATCTGAAATAGAAAGGGCTTCTTGTTGGTCATGGGTAATAAAGATAAAAGTTATCCCAACTTCATCATGGATTAAGTCAAGCTCTATTAAAAGATTTTGTCTTAATTTTGCATCAAGAGCTGATAAAGGTTCATCTAGCAATAGAACTCCTGGTTTATTGATTAAAGCTCTTGCTATTGAAACTCTTTGTTGTTGTCCTCCTGATAATTGACTAATCTTTTTTGTACTATGTTCTTCTAATCCAACAAGTTTTAAATATTTTGTTACCTCTTCATTTATTATCTTTTCCTCAACTTTTTTAAGTCTTAAAGGAAATGCAACGTTTTCAAAAACATTCAAATGTGGAAATAGAGCGTATTTTTGAAATATAGTATTTACATTTCTAAGATTTGGAGGTAAGTCAACTATATTTTCATCTCCAAGATATATAGCACCACTATCTGGTGAAATAAAACCAGCTATCATCCTTAAAAGTGTAGTTTTACCGCAACCTGATGGACCTATTATAGAAAAAAATTCTCCCTGCTCTATCTTTAAATTAATGTCTTTTAAGATTTGAACTCCATCAAAACTTTTATTTACATTAACTATATTTATATCTTTTTTTTCCAATTCTTTATTTACCTCCCCAATCTTAAATTACCATATTTTTATTATTTTATCATTAAATCCTAACATTTTCAATCATTCATTACAGTCTAAATTTTTCTTGAAATAGAGTTATAAAAAATTTCTAAATAATATATCAACTACTTGCCAGCCTATAATGTTTCAGTAGCTCCAAAATGCTCCTTCAACATTATAGGACGTCGCAGTAGTTTCATTTAAAAGTTATTTAACATCCTTTCAAGAAAAATTTTACTTGATAATGAACCGTTTTTATTTACAACTAATCATTTTCTTCTTCAATTAAATAATTCATTTGTTGCCAGTCATAATAATCTATCAATTTATAAGGAATAGTATTATTTTTATAAGCAATAGCAATAATTTCATCAGCTCCTACTTTATATACAACATGATGTTCTTCAAAATCATCTAAAAGCATTTCTTCATATTCTTTATATTTTCCAGATTTTTTTAATTCATCTATAATTTTTTTTATTTCTTCTTGTGTTAATCTTTCCATAATTCTCACCTCATTTAATATTTATATATTTTCTATATAGTATAGTATAAATAAATTAATTGCAAATAAAAAAGTAAATATATTAGTTGATTTATTTTTTCATAATTAAGGGTAATATTTTTACCATAATTTTTATTGACAAAGCAGAAAAAAAACTGTACTCTTATAGTATAGATAAAATATTAAAATTTATATATAACAAGAAAGGATTGATGATATGAAAAGCAAAACTGTGGAAATAGTAAATGAAACTGGGTTACATACAAGACCTGGAAATGAATTTGTAAGTTTGGCAAAGACATTCTCTTCAAAGATAAGTGTAGAAAATGAAGCAGGAGTAAAAGTTAATGGAACTTCACTGTTAAAATTACTTTCTTTGGGTATAAAAAAAGGAAGTAAAATAACTGTATATGCTGATGGTGAAGATGAAAATGAAGCAGTTGATAAATTATCATCTCTTCTTGAAAACTTAAAAGATTAATTTTGTAAGGGTTGTTACTAATATAAATATTTAAAAATAGTTTGTTACTAACCAAATTTTATTAAATAATTTTTCTTGAAATAAAATATTATAAATATCTATTAATATTATCAACTACTTGACAGCCACAAATGTTTTTCGAGCTCCACAAAGGCTCTCCAAACATTTATGGACGTCGCAGTAGTTTCATTTAAAAGTTATTTAATATCTTTTCAAGAAAAATTTTAATTTATTAGTTTTGTAATTTGAAATATAACCCACTTACTTTTAGTTATATTCTATTATATATAATGTAGTAACAACTTTTTTGCTAGAAGGAGAGTGGTGTTTATGGTAATAAAAGGGATTCCAGCTTCACCTGGGATAGCAATAGGAAAAGCGTTTCTATATAAAGAAAATAAATTAAAGATAGTTGAAAAATCTAATTTATCAAAAGAAGAAGAAATTGAAAGATTAGTAAAAGGGAGAGAAATTGCTAAAAAGCAATTAGAAGAAATTAAAGAAAATACTTTAAAAAAATTAGGTAAGGATAAGGCTGATATTTTTGAAGGGCATATTACTTTACTAGAAGATGAAGAATTATTTTCTGAAATTAATTCAAAAATTTCTCAAAAAAAATGTACTGCAGAATTTGCCTTAAATGAAGCTATTGATGAATATGCAACTATGCTTGCAAATTTAGAAGATACATATTTTAAAGAAAGAGCAGGAGATTTAAGAGATATTGGGAAAAGATGGCTATATGGTGTTATGAATGAACAGATAGTTGACCTTTCTAAATTAGGATCTGAAACAATCATTGTAGCAAAAGAATTAAATCCATCAGACACTGCACAAATAAATTTAGATAATGTTTTAGCATTTGTAACAGAAATAGGAGGAAAAACTGCACACTCATCTATTATGGCAAGATCATTGGAATTACCAGCTGTTGTTGGAGTAGGAGCAGTTTTAGATGAATTAGAAGATAATCAAATTTTAATAGTTGATGCTATAAAAGGTGAAGTAATCGTTTCCCCTGATGTAGAAACTTTACAAATATATAAAGAAAAAAGAGAGAAGTTTTTAAAAGAAAAAGAAGAATTAAAGGCTTTAAAAGATAAAGAAGCTATTTCAAAAGATGGGATAAAAGTTGATATTTGGGGGAATATAGGTTCACCTAATGACGTAAAAGGTATTATTTCAAATGGAGGTTTTGGAGTAGGACTTTACAGGACAGAGTTTTTATTTATGGAGAAAGATAGTTTTCCAACAGAGGATGAACAGTTTGAAGCATATAAAATAGTTGCAGAAGAATTAAAAGATTATCCTGTTACTATAAGAACTATGGATATAGGTGGAGATAAATCTCTTCCATATATGGAACTTCCTAAAGAAGAAAATCCATTTTTGGGTTGGAGAGCAATAAGAGTTTGTTTAGATAGAGAAGAAATTTTAAGAACTCAATTTAAAGCACTTTTAAGAGCTTCAAAATATGGAAAAATAAAAATAATGCTTCCAATGATAATGGATATTGTAGAAGTAAGAAAAGCAAAGGCTATACTAGAAGAATGTAAAAGAGAATTACAAGAAAAAGGAATAGACTTTGATAAAAATATTATGCTAGGAATAATGGTTGAAACACCAGCTGTTGCATTTAGAGCTAAATATTTTGCAAAAGAATGTGATTTCTTCTCAATAGGAACTAATGATTTAACTCAATATACTTTGGCAGTTGACAGAGGAAATGAAAAAATTGCAAATTTATATGATGCATATAATCCAGGCGTTTTACAGGCTATAAAGATGTTAATTGATGGAGCACATGAAGGTGGAATAAGAATTTCAATGTGTGGAGAATTTGCAGGAGATGAAAATGCAGTGGCAATTCTATTTGGAATGGGCTTAGATGCTTTTTCAATGTCGGGGATTTCTATACCAAGAGTAAAAAGAATTATAATGAAATTGGATAAAAAAGAATGTGAAAATTTAGTTGAAAGAATTTTAATTTTATCAACTGCTTCTGAAATTAGGGAAGAAATTAAAAAATTTATGGAAAAAATATAAAAAATAATATTTTTAATATATATGAAATATAACAATTATTTAAATTTTAAATACATAAAAGACTAATCTATCTGTTTAAAAAGCGAAAAGAGTTTTAAAATTAGATACTTATTTTAGGAAATATACAAAAGAATAAGAAATAAAATATATATATAGATATAATCATTTTTTAAAAAAATCTTGATTTTTATTAAAAAATGATGTACTATAACAAAAGAAAATCAAGGAGGGATCAACAATGAAAAAATTTGCAATGTTAGCACTAGCTATGAGTTTATTCTTAGTAGCTTGTGGAGAAAAGAAAGAAGAAGAAAAACCAGCTGAACAACCTGCTGCAGAAGCAACTGCACCTGCTACAGAAGCACCAGCAACTGAAGCTGCTGCTGAAGCTAAAACATTCTCACTTAAAACTGAAGATGGAAAGGAATTTACATTAGTAGTTGCTGCTGATGGAAGTACTGCAACTTTAACTGATGCAGATGGAAAAGCAACTGAATTAAAAAATGCTGAAACTGCATCTGGAGAAAGATATGCAGATGATGCTGGAAATGAAGTTGCTATTAAAGGTACAGAAGGAGTTTTAACTCTTGGAGACCTTAAAGAAGCACCAGTAACTGTTGAAGCAAAATAGTTTTAAAAAGTAATTGAAAAAGAAAAGCAGGATTTTTCCTGCTTTTTTTCTTTTAAAAAATATTGATAACTGGTACTTCATAAGGGTGAGCTTTTTTAATTAAATAGTAAGCTAAATCAGCAAATTCTTTTTTTACTCTGAATTTCATTAATTTCTCTTTTTCAACACTTTCTTTTCCAACCTCACCTATAAATGCCTTAGCACCTTCAAGAGTTGTCCAATGTCCTTCAACATCTATTAAAGCATAGACATCAGTATAATTTCCTTCTTTTAATAGATGATATCTTGATAGAGATTTAACTATATCTTTAACATAATTTTCAGGAACAAAAACCTCAAAACAAGTAAAATTATCTTCTTTAAATTTTAAATCAGAAGAAATTAAATTATCATCTTCATAATCCAATGTTAGATAGAAAAAAGGGGTATCTTTATTAAGCAAATCTAAAAAGATTTTATCACCTTCCCAAAGGTTAAGATCATAAATTTTAGATTTGTCTATCCATTTTAAATCTCCCTCGGAACATTCTTGAACTTTACCAGAAAAATTTTTGGAAGTATAAAGATACATATAAAGGGGCTCATCATCATTAAAATTAAAAATTACTATTCCTCTATGGACATAATTAATTAAAGTTAAACCAGTTTCTTCTTTAACTTCTCTAAATAGACACTGTTCAGGTGTTTCATTTTTTTCTAATTTTCCTCCAACACCTAGCCACTTATTTTTATTAATATCATTTTCTTTTTTAGTCCTATGTAACATAAGATATTTATTATCTTTTTCTAAATAACACAAGGTTGTAATCATATTCTCTCCTATTTTTCTATACCTTTTCTTGCCATAACACCCTTTTGAAAATAGTGTTTAACCTCTTTCATTTCAGTTACTAAATCTGCCATTTCAATAAGTTCATCTGGAGCATTTCTTCCTGTTAAAACAAGCTCTGTTGTTTCAGGTTTATTTTTAATTAAGAATTTTATTTCATCAATAGATATTAAATCATATCTCAATGTTCCTAAAATTTCATCTGCTATAACTATATCATATTTTCCATTTAAAAGAGCATTTTTTAAACTTTCATAACCCTCTCTCATAAGTTTTTTATCTTCATCAGTTACAAATTCCTTACTTTTAATAAAAATGCCTCTACCATATCTTTCATAAGTAACAGTTTCAAATTTTTGTAATGTATGTAGTTCTCCATAATCTCTACCTTTTAAAAATTGACAGAGAAATATTTTAAAATTGTGACCAACTGCCCTTGTTATAAGTCCAAGTGCAGCAGTAGTTTTTCCTTTACCATTCCCAGTGTATATTTGTACATATCCCTTTTCCATATGTCCTCCTTTCAATTCAACTCTCTTGTAACATTATTAATCCATTTTTTACTTCTATATCTCCAAATAATAAGTGGTTGTTTAATAATTTCATCTGACATTATTAAAAGATAAATTACTTTTGTAGGTAAATTTAAGTAGAAAGCTGCAAAAGCTGAAATTAAAACTGAACCGCACCAAAGAGGTAAAATATCTGCAATCAATGCAAATTTTGTATCTCCACCTGCTCTAAATACACCCACAATTAAAACTGCTGAAATACTTTGTAAAGGTATATAGTAAAATAAAATATTTAAAGTAAAATTCAAATAATTTTCAACTTCTATATTTAAAGAAAATTTCTTTATAATAAAAGGCTTTGCAATTAAGAGTAAAGCAACACCTAATAAACTTGAAAGAAAAGAGTATAACAAAAGTTTTTTAGAATAAATCTCTGCTGTATGAAAATCTTTTTTACCAATTTCTTTCCCCACCATAATTGCCGCTGTATTTGCAAGTCCAAAGGCAAAAACCATTGCCAGTTGCCTTACAACAGAAGTTATAGAATTAGCAGCAACAATAGAATTCCCTAACCTACCTAAAATAGCAACTCCTGTTGCTGTTCCACTTGCCCATAGAAGTTCATTCATCATAGTGGGAGATGAATATTTTAGAAAATCCTTTTTTAAAAGAGGATCTAAACTTTTTATATATTTCCATTTTATAGAAACGAAGTGATGATTTTTAGAATTATAGTAAAAAACTATTCCTAGTTCAATAAGTCTTGCAATAAGAGTACCTATTGCAGCTCCTCTTATTCCTAATTTAGGGAAACCAAAATTTCCAAAAATTAGAAGATAATTAATTATAAAGTTACTAACAAATGAAGTTGCATAAGTAACTGTTGATATAACAACCCTTTCAACACTTCTCATAGTAACTAAGTAGACAATAGAGATAGAAGTTGTTAAATATGAAAAGCTAACTATTTTTAAGTATTTTATTCCTTCTAAAATTGTACTTTCATCATTAGTGAACAATCTCATAGCATTTCTTGAAAAGAAAAAGGCAAATACAAAGAAAAATAAACTTAAAGTAAAAGCTACTTTTATACTAATAGCCATAACTTTTTCTATGGATTTTATGTCCTTTTTTCCCCAATACTGTGCTGTTAGAACAGTTGCACCAGAGCCTATACCAAATAATAATAAAATTAAAATAAATTGTATTTGACTTGCAAGTGAGGAAGCTGATAGTGTAACTTCACTATATCTTCCAAGCATTATAACATCGGTACTTGATATGGCAACATTGATTAAATTTTGTATTGCCATAGGAAGTAAAAAAGCAAATACCGTTTTCCTAAAAGAAGTTTTATCTAACATTTTTCTCTCTCCAATAAGACTACACAGTAGGATTTAACTCCACTTTCATCACCAGTAAAACCTAATTTTTCTTCTGTCTTAGCCTTTACATTTATAAGTTCAGAATCAATCTCTAAAATCTTTGCAATATTATCTCTAATACTATCTATATATGGTCTTAACTTGGGCTTTTGTATTACTATAATAGTATCTAAATTTACTATTTTATAATTTTTTTCTTTCATAATATTATTTATTTTTTTTAATAAAATAGCACTATCAATATCTTTCAAATTTTCATCATTATCGGGGAAATGTAATCCTATATCTCCCAAACCTAATGCTCCAATTATAGCATCAGTTATAGCATGTAAAAGTACATCCCCATCAGAGTGTCCTAAAACTCCTTTTGTATGAGGAACTTCTACACCACCTAACATCAATTTTCTACCTTCAACTAATCTATGAACATCATAACCATTACCTATTCTTAGCATTTTATTTCTCCTTGTAAATATTATTATATGTTTCAATTAATTCTTTTTCACTAACAGTAGAAGTACCAATTTTTCCAACCACTATTCCACCAGCAGCATTAGCAATTTTTGCAGCTTCTTCCCAAGTTGCACCAGCAGCCTTTGCCAAAGTGAAAACTGAAATAACTGTATCCCCAGCACCAGTTACATCATAAACTTCTTTTGCATAAGTAGGAATATTATGTATTTCTTTATCATATAAAGTCATTCCTTCTTCACTTCTTGTTATTAAAACAGTATCTAAATTATATTTTTTCTTTAATTTTTCTCCAACTATATCAATATTTTCTAAGGCATTAGCATCAACTGCTGCATAAGCTTCTTTTTTATTTGGAGTAATAGAAGAAGCTCCCACAAAATTAAAAATATTTTTTGGTTTAGGGTCAACAGTAACAATTACATTATTTTCTCTACATAGATTTATAATTTTTTGTGAAAGAGATTTTGTTAAAAGTCCTTTATTGTAATCAGATAAAATAACTGCATTCAATTCTTTTATATGATTTTTAAGATTTTTTATTATTATATTTTCTTCATCTTCATTGATATAAAATTCTTCTTCCCAATCGAGTCTTAAAAGTTGTTGATGCCCTGCTATTACTCTTTTCTTTACAATAGTAGGTCTATTGTCAACTTTTAAAATTAAATTACAATCAACATTTTTAGGAAAAGCATTGATAAGTTTTTCTGCATTTTTATCTTTTCCTACAAGTCCACCACAATAAACATTAGCTCCTAAGGCAGCAAGGTTGTTGATAACATTGGCAGCACCACCTAAAACAAATTTTTCTTCTGTAACTTTAACAACAGGGACTGGTGCCTCAGGAGAAATTCTATCTACCTTACCCATAATATATTCATCTAACATTAAATCTCCAATAACAGCAATTTTAATATTTTTGAAATTTTCTATTAATTTACTAATCATAGTTAAAACTCCCTTTTATAATTCATTTTATATTCACTTTTTTATTATAGCATAAAATATAAAACTTAAAATATTAGTAAAATAAAAAAATTTATGTTAAAATTAAAAAAAGCATTTTTTAGGAGAGATTATGAAAAAAATAATATTAACTTTATTTTTAATACTAGGATTAGCGCCATTTGCAGCACCAAAATTTGTGGATACAGATAAGTTACAAAATGTTGGTTATCAAATTACAGCAGATGATGAAGATTTATTTTCATTTGCAAAGGCAACAGATGAAGCAGGGGTATCAGTGGCTCTTTATTTAATGCCAAATAAAACAGCAAAGTCAATGAGTAATGCAATAAAAGATTCAGCACCTGATGATGTAAAGTTAGAATCTTCTATTGATAATAAAAGAGCTTATATTTTAAAATTTGCTAAGGCAGATAAAGGGTATACATATAATTTTGTACCTAAAAAACAAAAGGTAAAGGATTACCATATTTCAGTTTTATATATAACAGACAAAAATTTATCTGGAGCAAGTTTGGATAAAGTGGTGGATAATGTTTTAAATGAAGCAGAAAGTTTTTTAAAGTAATAAAATAAAAATTTAGGAGGGAAAGGGGCAATTATGAAAAAATTAATATTAAGTTTATTTTTATTGTTAGTAGCATCTTCTTATGCAGTTCCAAATTTTGTAAATTCAAAAAGAGCTGAGGAAAGAGGATATAAGGTTGTGCAAGATACAGAAGGAACAGTTTCAATTCAAAAGGTTGATGATGAAAGTGCAACAACAATTTCATATTGGTATGGTGTGAAAAACCCTGATGTAGCAGAATTAAACAAAGTTTTAAAAGAAGACGCTACAAGGGATTTACAAAGTAAAGGTTCTTTAAAGATGGGAAAGGCCTATGTAGAAAAATATACTGATGGAAAAAATTATATGTATACACTTGTATTTAAAAATGCAAAGCCAGAAGATGTTTTAACATCAGTTGCATACTATACTAAAAAAGAAATTCCTAAAAGTGAATTAAATAAATATGTAGATAAATTACTTGCAGAGTCTGAAAAATATATAAAATAAAAGTAAAAAGGCTGTTACAAAATAAATGCAACAGTCCTTTTTATTATTATAAGGTTGGTATGATAACATCTTAAAAAAACTTTTATAAATTTATTTTGTTTTGCAAATTAAATTTATTTATATATCTATTATACACTAAAAAAATTCTTTTTGCAAGAAAAATTAAAAAATTGTCATAAAAAATATGAATAGGATGTGATATTGTCTTAAGTAATAGGATATGATTTTGTCTTAAAAT
>ENA-OPSG01000276-OPSG01000276.1-human-gut-metagenome-genome-assembly--contig:-NODE-276-length-35685-cov-9.832922_pt1 | contig 35685 bp, 41 predicted proteins | sample MGYA00241454_ERZ501900 | MGnify/ENA primary metagenome ERZ501900 (study PRJEB25962, sample SAMEA2042225) | human gut metagenome | biome: human gut; feature: human-associated habitat; material: faeces... | reverse complement strand
GATGGACCCCAGCGGCGGCAACCGCAAGAGGCCCATGGACAAATAGTTTAGCACATTCTTATTGTAAGGGATTATGGCTGAAAAATCAACCATAAAAGGAGGCACGCCGCATGAGCTATTATATCCGATGCCCTCATTGTGGGGCCTATCTTGACCCGGGGGAGAAATGCGCCTGCAGGGAAGATAATACAACGGAAACCATGAATATGAAAACGGAGGAAAACGAAGATGGCAAACATGAACATTAATATTACAGGACTCGATACAATCGCACAGGCAATCAATAACCTGGCGCAGGCGTTAGGAAAGGGAGGAGTGACTGCTTACTTTAGTGAACCTACTCCTGCCGGCCCGCAGTCAACGCAGATGGCTGGGAACTATCAGAACCCAGGACCGGCAGCTTCGGGGCCACAGCAGTCAGGTCTTCCTGGAGCCGCTACAGGACAGCCAGGCATGATGCAATACCAACAGCCCTTCACGGGCCAGGCCGGACAGGGAGCACTGCCAACGACAGCCACCACACAATCCTATACCCAGGACCAGATAGCCATTGCACTGACTGGACTCATCGACCAGGGCAAACGGGACTATGTGATGCAGATACTGGGACAGTTTGGCGCAATGTCCCTCATGCAGGTGCCGGTTGAACGGTATCCGGAACTTGTGACGCAGTTGAGAGGGGCAGGTGCAAACATCTAATGGCAGAAGAGAGGAAACACGCGTTGTTGTCGGCATCCAGTGCCAAACGGTGGATAAACTGCCCGCCATCTGCGAGACTGTCCGAAACATTTCCGGAATCAACATCTGACTACGCGGAAGAAGGTACGCTGGCTCACGATATCTGTGAGTTGAAGCTGCGGAAATTGTTCATTGAGCCGGGGATGCCAGAAAAGACATTTAAAACTGCACACAATCAATTAAAGAAGCACGGGCAGTATGACCCTGAAATGGAGCGCTATACAGACGAATATGTGGACTACATACAGAAGATAGCCTACAGCTATCCTATGCCGCCTAAGATTGTGATTGAAAAGGAAGTCCATTACGGGCATGTCGCCCGGGATGGCTACGGCTTCTCTGACTGTATCATTCTGAGCGGTACAGACTGCCATGTGGTGGATTTCAAGTATGGTAAGGGCATTACAGTCAGTGCGGAGGAAAATCCGCAGATGATGCTGTATGCGGTCGGGGCTATTGCTGAGTACGGAATCGTATTTCCTGTAGAACGGGTCATCCTGCATATTGTGCAGCCGCGGACAAAGAACTTCTCCCGATGGGAACTTTCAGCCAGTCAGCTCCAAACCTGGTCAGAGCAGACCGTAAAGCCTGCAGCGGAACTGGCCTGGGAAGGCAAGGGAGACTTTAGGCAGGGCTCCTGGTGTGATGACTGCTTCTGCCCTGCCGCGGGAACCTGCCGGTTCCGGATGGAGGAAAACATGGCGGCCCTGCAGAAACATACGGACCCAATTACCGGGAAGATGATACCCGCAGAGCTCCTGACCAATGGTGAAATTGGCTCTATCCTTCCCTTTCTTGAATTCGCAGCACCCTGGATCAAGAAGGTCCGCGCGGCCGCCCTCGACAAACTGCTGGCGGATGAGGATGTTCCAGGGTGGAAACTGGTGGAGGGCAGGAGCAACCGGGAGCTCCCCGACCCGGATAAAGCGTATGCCGCGCTGGTGGAGGCAGGATATAAGAAGGCCCTGTTTTACGAGCGGATTCCGGTATCACTGACGGAGGCGGAGAAACTGATCAATAAGGATGACTACAACACAATCCTTATGCCATTTATTGTGAAACCAAAAGGAAAACCCACGCTTGCACCTAAGGGGGACAAACGTCCGCCATACCAAAAAGACACTACCCCGCAGGAGGATTTCGGTGGGGAGAATCAATATAAGGAGGAAGAAAAAACATGTTAGTTGGAAGATTCAGGGCGAGTTACGCCCATGTGTTTGAGCCATCTACACCGCCAGGTGGTGGGGAGGCCAAGTATCAGATAACCATGCTCATCCCAAAATCCGATGTAAATACATACAATGCCATTGTGGCGGAAATGAACCGGGCCCTGCAGGAAGGACTACAGAAAACGTTTGGCGGACAGATGCCGGCAAGACCATCCATGCCCCTGTATGACGGTGACGGGACCAAACAGAACGGAGAGCCATGGGGAGAGGAGTGCCGGGGCCACTGGGTACTGCGTGCATCAAGCAGGACCAGGCCTTCCGTGGTGGATATCAACATCCAGCCAATCCTTGACCCGAATGCATTTTATTCTGGCTGCTATGCCCGGGCAACCGTCAACTTTTATCCATATAATACAAATGGTAACCGTGGAGTGGGATGCGGACTTAACAACATACAGAAGATTGCCGACGGGGAACCCCTGTCCGGCAGGACGACAGCAGAAGAAGACTTCGGCGGGTCCAATGCGTATGCAGGTTCCGCGGCAGCCCCGAACGGGTATGGGCAGCCTGCGTATCAGCCACCGGCCTATCAGACGCCATCCTACCAGGCGCAGGCTTATCAGCAGCCAGCCGGCGGTTTTGGGGGCGCGCCGGCCAGCCCTCCCGGGATGATGCCGGGATATACGGCGCCGCCCATGGGGTACGCCCCTCCTGCAGGCGGGGCGCCACAGCAGCAGGCGATTGACCCGGTGACGGGAAGGCCGCTGCCAGCCGGGGGAGTGATGGGGATTTGAGGACCCTAAGTATTGATATAGAAACATATAGCAGTGTAGATATCCGGAAATCAGGGCTGTACAAATATGTACAGTCCCCTGATTTTGAAATCCTTCTGTTTGCCTATGCTTATGACGATAATCCGGTACAGGTTGTAGACCTGGCACAGGGGGAGAAAATCCCATATTTTACAGCCATGGATCTGCACAGGCCCGAAGTCGTGAAGACGGCATTCAATGCGGCATTTGAATATTACTGCCTCAGCAAGTTCTTTGAGACACACCTGGAGCAATGGCAGTGCACCATGGTCCATGCCTGGTACTGCGGATATGCAGGAGGGCTGGATGCCATCGGCAGGGCCATGGATTTTCCCGAAGACAAGCGGAAACTGTCCACAGGCAAGTCCCTGATTAAATATTTCTGTACCCCATGCGCCCGTACGAAACGGAACGGTGGGCGTACCAGGAATCTACCGGAACATGCCCCGGATAAGTGGAAGCTGTTTAAGGAATACTGTGGCCAGGATGTGGTGACCGAACGGGAAATCAAGAACCGGCTGGCGGAATATCCCTTGCCTGCATTTGAGCATCAGTTATGGGTGATTGACCAGGCCATTAACATTGGCGGGGTGGCCCTCGATACGGTCCTGATAGACGGAGCGTTGGCTATCAGTGCCCAAATGACGGAGGAGCTTACGGAAAAGGCCCGGGATATCACAGGGCTGGAGAATCCGAACAGCGTATCCCAGCTCAAGCAATGGGTGATAGACAATGCGGACGTGGAGATAGAGAGCCTGAACAAGCAGACGGTTACAGACCTACTGGCCCAGGAGTCCGGAACCGATGACGTACAGGCAATGCTCCGGATACGTCAAGAGATGGCAAAGACCTCTGTAAAGAAATACCAGGCCATGCAGGACGCGTTGTGTGATGACGGCCGGGTGCGCGGGCTCCTGCAGTTCTATGGGGCCTGCCGGACGGGAAGATGGGCCGGAAGGCTTGTACAGGTGCAGAACCTGCCGCGGAACTATATTGCCAGCCTGGACACGGCCAGGGAGCTTGTACAGAAACAAAAAATCGATGCCCTCCGGATAATATATGGGAATGTGCCTGACACGCTCTCTCAGCTCATACGCACGGCCTTCATACCGGGAGACGGATATACGTTCGCCGTGGCCGATTTCTCAGCCATAGAAGCGCGTGTGATTGCCTGGCTGGCCGGGGAGGAATGGCGTCTGGAGGTGTTCCGGACACACGGGAAGATTTATGAGGCTTCGGCCAGTACCATGTTCGGGGTACCGCTCGAGAAGATAAGGAAGGGGAATCCGGAGTACGCCCTGCGCAGTAAGGGAAAGGTCGCAGAGCTTGCCCTGGGATACCAGGGAGCCGCCGGAGCCCTTATCCAGATGGGCGCCCTGCGGATGGGCCTTCATGAAGAAGAACTGCCGGATATCGTACAGAGGTGGCGGGCATCAAACAAACGGATTGTGGATTTGTGGTACAGCATAGAGCGGCATGCGGCGGAATGCGTGGAATATGGTGTGATATCATCCCTGCCGAACGGCATTTCCTTCTCAAGGGATGCGGACCGGATGATGATCACTCTGCCGAGTGGCCGTAAGCTGTTCTACCTTAAACCCCAGATGATTCCGGACGAGAGGAATTACAAACGGATCTATTTCATGGGGCAGAATCAAAAGAACCATAAGTGGGATCTGCTCCCGACCTACGGCGGCAAACTCACGGAGAATATCGTACAGGCCGTGGCAAGAGACTGCCTGGCCAATGCCATGGTAAACCTGCATACGGCAGGGTACCGGATTAACTTCCATATCCATGACGAGGTGATACTGGAAATTCCCAAGGGCGGAAGGCAGAGTCTGGAGGAGGCAATAAGCCTTATGTGCCGGCCTCCGGCATGGGCTGAGGGACTTCCTCTGAATGCGGATGGATTCACAGGAGATTATTACAAAAAGGAGTAGGCTTATGTTCGTAAATGACAGGAAAATAAGAATATCAGTAGGTACGAGCAGGAAAGCCACGTCCTGGCACCGGCAGGAGCTCCTGTGGTCGGATTTCGTCCAGCGGATATCCAGGCCGGAACGCACGGGTGAAACCTTTGCGGAGTATAAAGGGCTTACAAAGGCGCGCCAGGATGAATTAAAGGATGTCGGAGGGTTTGTCGGCGGGGAACTGAACGGGGAGGCCCGCAGGAATGAGAACGCCGGTAACAGGCACCTTGTGACACTGGATGCGGACAACATCATCCCGGGAGGGACACAGGCAGTTCTGAATGCCGTGGAGGCACTGGGGTGTTCCTATGCTGTATATTCTACAAGAAAACATGAGGGCGCGGCCCCCAGGCTGCGTATCATCCTCCCATTGGACGTGGCGTGCACGGCGGATGAATATGAGCCGATAGCCCGGAAAGTGGCGGCTTTCCTGGGGATACAGATATTTGACCCTACCACGTTTGAGCCGGTCCGGCTCATGTACTGGCCAAGCTACAGCGCGGACAGCGAGTATGTATTTCTTTATGGGGATAAGCCATTCCTGTCAAAGGACGGGGTTCTGAGACTCTACCAAAACTGGCGCAACGTGGCGGAATGGCCTGAGGTACCGGGGGCCGCAAAGCTCAGGGACCGGTCGGCAAAGAAACAGGGTGACCCGCTGGAAAAGCAAGGGGTGGTAGGTGCGTTCTGCCGGGCATACGATGTGACGGAAGCCATCGCACAGTTTATACCGGATGCGTACATCCCCTGCGGGGAGGGCCGGTATACATACAGCGAGGGCTCAACCATGGGCGGCGCCGTATTATATGACGGCGGCAACTTCCTGTACAGCCACCATGCCACGGATCCGGCCAGCGGGAAACTCTGCAACGCGTTCGACCTGGTCCGCCTCCATAAATTCAACGAGGAGGATTATGATGCGAAACCGGAAACCCCAGTGACACAGCTGCCATCATTTAAGGCCATGTGTGAATTTGCCCTGCAGCAGGAGCCGGTATCCAAGGCAATGGCCCTGGAACGGTACAGGAAGGCTCAGGAGGACTTTTCACAGCCGGTCCAGGGGGAGACAGAGGGAGTCCCGGATTTTTAATGGATGGGAGAGCTTAAGTGCAGCTCACGGACAGGGCAGCCCCTCAATACCATCGACAATGTCCTCATTATACTGAACCATGACCCAAAACTGAACGGGCGGTTCTGGCATGATGAGTTCGCGAACAGGGCGGTTGTTGGACAGGCCATGCCTTGGGAGGCGCCAAAGGACAATTACAAGCTGAGAGCCTGGGCGGACGAGGATGACTCAGGGCTCAGGCATTATATAGAGAAAGTATACGGGATAACCGGGAAAGAGAGGATATATGATGCAATGGCTGTATATGCGACAAACCATAAGCAGCATAAGATAAGGGAATACCTGACCGGGCTGGTCTGGGATGGTATTCCGCGTATTGATACTCTGCTGACTGATTATTTTGGGGCGGAGGACAGTACCTATACAAGGGATGCCACGCGCAAGACGCTGGCTGCCGCCGTTGCCAGGGCCATGGTGCCCGGGATTAAGTTTGATTGTATGCTGATACTGTCCGGCGCCCAAGGCGTAGGGAAAAGCACGTTCTTCCGATTCCTGGGCAAGGACTGGTACTCAGACAGCCTGGCAACCTTTGAAGGGAAGGACGCTGCGGAGTTGATCCAGGGATACTGGATTATAGAAGCCGGGGAACTGGCCGGTATGAATAAGTCAGAGATGAACACCGTCAAACAGTTCATGAGTAAAACAGAAGATGTCTACAGGGAGCCGTACGGAAGGCGGACGAAGCCATTTCCGCGTTCCTGCATCATCGTAGGAACAACCAATGACAAAGAGTTTTTGAAAGACCAGACAGGCAACAGGCGGTTCTGGCCGATTGACCTTGGAAAAATCCCCAGCAGAAAAAATGTGTTTGAGCAGCTGCCAGGTGAAGTGGACCAGATTTGGGCGGAGGCCTTTATGAGATGGCAGTGCGGCGAGAAGCTGTTTCTGGAGGGAGCCGTGGCGGAGGAAGCGGTACGCCAGCAGGAGGAGCATAAGGAAAGCAATCCTAAGGAAGGGATCATCCGGGAGTTCCTGGGCAGGAAGATACCGGTAGACTGGAGCCGGAAGGACCTGGCAGCCAGGAGAGAGTTCTGGAACTTTGCGGGGCGGGATTATGATGAGAACCTGCTTTTGCCGCGTAACAGGGTGTGTGCAGCAGAGATATGGTGTGAATGCTTTTATGGGGATTTGAAGATGATGAAGAAGTCGGATGCCCATGAAATCAATAGCATACTATCCGGTCTGTCTGGATGGGAACGGAGCTCCGGAGCCATTCCATTTGGTCCATACTATGGAAAACAGAGGGGATATGTTCTAAGCCAGGAGACAAGATTAGATTGTTGCCCGGCAACATTCCAAAAATTGTAAAAGGCAACAATGGGAACAGGAGGCAACAATCCAATGTTGCTGTAAAAACCCTTGAAAATCAAGGGCTAAACCCTTAAGCAACAGTGGCAACATTCTTATATATAAAAATATAAAATAAAAGGTAATGTATATATAATACCCCTGCGCCCGCATACGCGTATATATATATAGAATGCTGTAGCCCGTTGTTGCCAAGGGGTAAAAAGGAGGCGTCAAAATGCTTGAAAAAGAGCTTGAAAAGAAATTCACGGAAGCAGTCAAGAAGAGTGGTGGTATCGCATTCAAGTTTGTCTCCCCCGGTAATGCCGGTGTGCCGGACAGGCTGGTGGTACTCCCCGGAGGCCATATTGGATTCGTAGAATTAAAGCAAGAGGGTAAAAAACCAACGCCCTTGCAGCGGAGGCAGCAGAAGCGGCTAAAGGAACTTGGGTGTTTCGTCACAGTTCTGGACCATACCAGGGACGTCCTTAGGGTAATTGAGCTGATAGGCCTGGGAGCCGGGAGCGTGAAATGAAGTTCGTGCCGCATGACTACCAGAGATACTGCATTAACCGTATGATAGCGGACCCCGCCCTGGGGCTGTTCCTGGACATGGGGCTTGGTAAGACCGTTATCACGCTGACGGCCGTCAATGACCTGCGGTACAATCGGTTTGAGGTCGGGAAAACCCTGGTGATAGCGCCCAAGAAAGTGGCGGAGGATACCTGGACCCGAGAGGCCGGGAAGTGGGACCATCTGAAACTGCTTCGGATTATCCCCGTGCTGGGCAGCCGGGAAAAGCGGATAAAGGCCCTTAATACCCCGGGAGATGTGTATGTGCTGAGCCGGGATAATGTGCAGTGGCTTGTGGACCATTACCGCAACGCCTGGCCGTTTGACACGGTAATCATAGATGAGCTGTCCAGTTTCAAGAATCCGCAGGCCAAGCGTTTCAAGAGCCTGTGCTTGGTGAGGATCCACATACGCCGGATTTATGGGCTGACCGGTACACCGGCACCAAACGGCCTTCTGGACCTGTGGTCCCAGATATACTTGCTTGACCAGGGACGGCGGCTGGGGACAAGGATAGGGCAGTACCGGGAAGAATATTTCTCGCCAGCATCCAGAAACCGGGATACCATCTTTTCATACGCGCCGCTTCCAGGGGCAGACCGGATTATCCAGCAGCGGATATCCGACATCTGCATCAGCCTGCAGGCAAAGGATTACCTGCAGCTTCCAGAGCGAATTGACAATGTAATACATGTGCGTCTTAATCCCAGGGAGCAGGCAGCATATGAGAAGTTTGAGCGTGAGATGCTTCTGGAAGTGGACGAGACCACACTGGATGCCGGGTCAGCAGCGGTGCTTTCCGGTAAGCTCCTGCAGTTCTGTAATGGGGCCGTATATGGCAATGACAAAAATGCAGTTGAGGTCCATGGCGAGAAGCTGGAGGCATTCAAGGAGATTGTGGAAGGCAGCCAGGGGAAACCGATACTGGTATTCTACAACTTCCAGCATGACAAGTCCCGTATTATCAAGTGCCTTCCGAAGGGACTTAGGGTAGCGGAGCTTAAGGGGCCGGGCGTAATCAGCCAGTGGAATGAGCGGAAGATAGATGTACTCCTGGCGCATCCGGCAAGTGCCGCTTACGGACTCAATCTCCAGGCGGGTGGAAACATCATAGTATGGTTTGGCCTTAATTGGTCCCTGGAACTGTATCAACAGGCAAATGCCAGGCTGCACAGGCAGGGACAGACGGATAATGTTATCATACACCATTTGATTGTATCCGGATGCATGGATGAGGATGTCATGGCAGCCCTGCAGAATAAGCAGGTTACCCAGGATTCATTGCTTACGGCCCTTAAAGCCAGAATAAGCAGAGTGAAAGGGGAAAAGTGATGGAGGAAGTTAAGAAAACAGGATTGACCTTTATAGATACCAGGCGGCTGGCCAATATAGCCTACAAGGATATCAAAAATGGTTTTGTAGGCTTCGGTTATTACCTGAAAATCATCCGGGATGAAAAGCTGTGGCAGGGACAAGGTTACGACAGCTTTAACGAGTTTTTGGGTGATGAATATGGCAAGGACAAGTCCTGGGCGTCCAGGTGCATCAACCTGTACGATAAGTTCGGCATTCCGATAGAGCCGGGGGAGCTGCCCAGGTTGGAAGAACAGTATGAGGTGTACAACGTCAGTCAGCTGATAGAGATGCTCCCCATGAGTGAGGAGCTGAGGGAGCAGGTCACCCCTGATATGAAGATACCTGTTATCAGGGCAATGAAGCCGAAAAAAGAGAAAAAAGTTGCGACAGTCGCAACACCGGAGCAAGAACCAGAGCCCAACCAAGAACCAGAACCGGAACCGCCAAAGACAGAGCAGACCCAGTTAGAGAAGTCCGGGAAGTGCATCCACCGGCCAGAATTTGACTGCACCCTGGAGGAGGCCCATAAGCTCATCCCGGGAACCGGGGAGGACTGCAGCCGGGTGTGCTGCTGGGAATGCGTCAGGCGCGGTGACTGTGAGTTGGAATGTTATAGTTCGCAGCGGCGCCCGGCTCCACAATTATCAGCCTACGGAACACCCAGGCGGGAATACCCAGCAGACAGTCTGATAGCAACAGAAGGATGCGAGGGCGGACATGACTGCTTCTCCTGCTCTATGGAATGCGAGATACGGCAGGCAGAGCGGCGGTGTGTAGGGGCGTCCTGCGGGAATCCGTTTCCGTGCGAGATACTTATGAATCTGGACGGAATCCGGGAGCAGATAGGGGAGAATTGTGAGTTCGTGAACTATGAACTGGCCTATCACCGGGCGGGAGATGGGGAACCAAGCCCATGCTGCAAGCACTGCAAGAATCCTTGCGAATATATTTGCGAGTGGGCCATGAGGGTACTGGATCAGGAACCACAGCAACCCGCTGCGAAAGAGCAGCAGAATGAGGAGATCTGCTGCGAAAATGAAAACCAAGAAGAAACAGCGGAAGCAGAAAACGAACCCTCAGATGTGGATCTGCTCCGGGGGATGTTAGAAAAAGAAAAGGAATTCCTGGATGAAATGATAAAGGTTGATAAGGTGGAACCTCTTTCGCCGAAGTTGCTCCGGAAGAAAAAGATACTGGTGGCAGCTCTTGCGGGTATGCTGTGTAATCTGGAAGAACCGGAGCCAGAAGAACCCAAACAGCCAGCGCTTCCGGTGCTTAAGAACAATGACCAACGGGCTGCCTTTGTGGATGCATATGAGACGTGGCCGTTATGGATTGAAACAGAGCAGACCGGGGAGCGGTACTACCGGTATGACCTGGAGGACGGCACCAGCATGGTGGTGAAGGTATACCACGCAAGGATATTCGATGGATATGCGTCAGGAAGCTATGAGGCCAAATATCATGATGGTTACGGCCGGCATGAGTACTATATGCTGCGGGATGGGAAGTTATTCCGGGATTGTGAGACGAACCGGGGATTATTGATTGAGAAACTGAAAGAGATTCAGAAGGTGAAGAAAGGATAGGATGTACTATGTCAGAAAAAATGATTGAAAACAACAAGGTAAGTGTAATTGGTGAGATTGTATCGGAATTTACCTTTAGCCATGAGGCTTTTGGAGAAGGCTTTTATATGGTGGATGTTGCTGTGAGGCGGTTCAGTGGCCAGGAGGATATCCTACCGTTAATGGTGTCCGAACGTCTGCTGGATGTGCGCCGGGATTATTCCGGGGGTACGATGGAGGCCATTGGCCAGTTCCGTTCCTATAACCGCCATGAGGGCATCAGAAACCGCCAGGAGTTGTCCGTTTTTGTCCGGGAAGTCCGTTTCATGGAAGAATTTACAGATTATACAAAAACAAACCGGATATCCCTGGACGGCTATATCTGTAAGCCGCCGGTTTATCGCAGGACTCCCCGGGGACGAGAGATTGCGGACATCCTTCTGGCCGTCAACCGACCATATGGCAAGTCTGATTACATACCATGCATTAGCTGGGCCCGGAATGCCCGGTATGCATCCGGTCTTGAGGTGGGGAGTAGGGTCAGGACATGGGGCCGGGTACAGAGTAGGGAATATGTGAAGCAACTAAGTGAGGCCGAGTGTGAGAAACGGATTGCGTATGAAGTCTCAATCAGCAGACTGGAGGAGGTTAAGGATTATGTTCGTGAAACAGATTGATATGATAGAGGCCTTGCGGCTGGCTGCCGTAGGCCAGGAGATTAATATTATGGCGCCGAATACCTCGGAGCCGAAACGATGGGCGGACTATTCCCCGGATACACTGCAAAACCTGCTGGAGGGCTGCCTGTTCTTCCGGAACGAACCTGCAATGGATAATTTCGAGCTTGAACGTATGATGCGTGGTGCCCCCCCCATTGACAAAAATAAAAGCGGATCCAGGGATTCCGGCGTGGAGGATAGGTCCGCAGTGGACGGTCATCCCAAACGGGCCAAGAGGGTAGACAAAGGCAAGGTGATGGCGCTGCATGAAGCTGGCCGGAGCAATCGGTGGATTGCGGATGATATGGGGCTGCATGAAGGGACAGTGTGCAGAGTTCTAAAGGAGATGAAGGAGGAGAACCGTGAGAAAGATTAAATTATTCCCGGCGCCGCACACGGAGCTGCGCCTGGATGTGTCGGACGAGATGGAGAAGGATTACCAGGAGTGCCGAAGGATGGCACAGTCGTGGGATGATGTTAAGGACTGCAATACCTGCAGCTGGAGAACAGTGGCGATAGAGGACACCGGGTTGTGTGAGTGGCCCGAGGTAATAAGGCAGATGGACAAGGAACTTGTGAAGGAGTCTGGGGATGCCGGTTGTAATCAGAATTAGTATTTTCCAGATTGGAGAACCGGAGGGAAGGAGAACTATGAAATACACGATTGAAACTACGGAAGATGGATGTGTGGAAGTTCTGGAACTACACGATGGAAGCAAATACACTAAGAGACACGTGAAAACGGCATATGGCTCTCAGTGCGAGAATAAAGAGTTTGCGGAGCAGATGGAGGCAGACGGAATATGTGAAGAAATCCTTGATAAAGTCTTTGACGTTTTGGATGGATTATTACCAAGTGAATTTATGGATATGGCTGAGTTAGACTGCTAAACTGACATTTAAACGACAAAGAAAGAAGGTACCAGATTGAAAAAGAAAGCAGACAGTAAGCAGGCCAAGGCCAACAAGGTCCTGCGGGCATCAGCTGTAGCGGCTTTGGCAGAGTCAGCCGTCCGGGAACCGCCGCCGGATACATGGTCCGTCAGGATGCCGGCTTATGCATATACACAGGCCTGCCCGGTTCCGGAGCTGCGCCGGCCGCCGAAGGGAGTGATACGGTACTATGAGACAATGCTACATAGACAACGGGCATCACGGGTGTGATGGCCAGCGCAACAACAAGGGTAGGATACGGTACGGGTGCTGGGCGTGCCCGTGGCTGGATGCGGGAGGAGGTGATGCCGATGGACAAGGAAAAAACAGAAAACGAAAAGAAGAAGGAAGTCCTAATGTCCTATCAGAAGGAGAAGCGGCGGGTCCGGCGCCTGGAAGAACAGCTGGAAGAACTGAGGCGGAATAAAATGTCTCCTTCCGTCACGAATGACGGGATGCCGCACGGGACGGATAAGAAGGACCTGTCTGATTACGCAGCGAAGGTGGACGAGATAGAGCAGGAACTGGTTGCAGCCCGGTACAGTCGGATATGCGCATTCCAGGAGGTACAGAAGCGGATTGAGGCTATGGAGGATGAGAGAGAGAAGGATCTGCTTACATATCGGTATCTGGAAGGACTTAAGTGGGAAGAGGTGGCCGTGCGAATGAAGTATAGCTGGAGGAAAATACACTATCTACATAGTGATGCCTTGGAACATTTTGAAATTTGTGCATAGAAGTGCACAGTCAGTCTGTGTTATATTGTAAGAAAGAAATTGGGTCTACCGGAGACGGCAGGCCCTTTTTGTTACCCATTTCCCGGCGTCTGAAACTCAGGGCGCCCGGGTCCTCCTCCAAAACAACACGAAATGAGGTGAGATGCATGGCCAGAGCGCCAGACTCAAGAATAGAACAAGCCGAGGCCATGTACCGAAAGGGCATCAAATTAGTTGAGATTGCAAGTCAACTAAACCTTCCGGAAGGTACGGTCCGCCGTTGGAAATGTACCCATAAGTGGGATAGCGAACGTTCGGATAAAAAAGGCGAACGTTCGCAAAAAAAGAAGGGTGGCCAGCCAGGAAACAAGAATGCTGTCGGGAATGAAGGCGGTGCACCAGAGCTGAATAAGAACGCAGAAAAATTCGGTTTCTTCTCGAAGTATCTTCCGGAAGAGACCGTTTCCATTATCCAGGAGATGCCCACGGACCCGCTTGACATCCTATGGGACCAGGTGCAGATAGCCTATGCTGCAATCATCCGGGCACAATCCATCATGTATGTGAGGGACAGGGATGACAAGACCATTGAGCAGGTTGGCATCAAGAAGGGTAAGATATCCGGCGAGGAATGGGAGGTGCAGCAGGCCTGGGATAAACATGGCAATTTCCTACAGGCGCAGGCCAGAGCCCAGAAAACGCTGGAGGGTCTTATCAAACAGTATGATGAGCTGCTACATAAGAACTGGGACCTCGCCAGCGAAGAACAGAAAGCGCGGATTGCGCAGCTCCGGGCCCAGACAGATAAGCTTACTGGGAACAACCAGGAGCTGGAGGACATGGAGGAGATAGAGGGGGATATCTATGGCAGCAGTAAATAGGTTTGTCAGGAAAAAGACCATCCCATTCAACTTTTCCGAGAAGCACAAGGATTATATACGCAGGTGCGAAGCCTGTATGTATAACGTGGCGGAAGGCGCGGTCCGCGCCGGCAAGACAGTGGATAACGTGTTTGCCTTCGCCCATGAACTAAAAACCACACCGGACCGGATTCACCTGGCTACTGGTTCTACGATGGCTAATGCGAAGCTTAACATCGGTGATGCCAATGGCTTTGGCCTTGAATGGATATTCCGGGGGCAATGCCACTGGGGGAAGTACAAGGACAATGAAGCGTTATTCGTCAAAGGCCCTGCGACTCACGGCAGGCAGAAGATTGTCATATTTGCAGGCGGAGCAAAGGAAGACAGCTTTAAGAAAATCCGCGGCAATTCCTACGGCATGTGGATTGCAACTGAGATTAATCTGCATCATGACAATACCATCAAGGAGGCATTCAACCGTCAGCTGGCAGCCCAGCGCCTGAAGGTGTTCTGGGACCTGAATCCGGATAACCCAAGAGCACCCATCTATGCGGAGTATATAGACAAGTATCAAAGGCAGGCAGATGCAGGGGACTTCCCGGGCGGATACAACTATATGCACTGCACCATCTACGACAACATCAACATTACCACAGAGCGTCTGCGGGAGGTCGAAAGCCGGTATGATAAGAACAGTATCTGGTACCTCCGGGACATCAAGGGAATGCGCGTGGTGGCCAACGGCCTTATCTATCGCCGGTTTGCTGATGATACAAGTACCAAGCAGTACACGTTCCGCCTGACAGATAAGCCTAAAGACATCATGGAAATTATTCTGGGGATTGATTTTGGCGGCAGTGGTTCCGGCCATGCCTTCACGGCCACAGCCATTACCAGGGGATACCATAACGTGGTTGTCCTGGCATCAGAATGGATTGGCTGCAAGGACGAGAAGGGGAACCAGATAGAGATTGACCCAGAAATGCTGGGGACCATGTTCTGTAACTTCTGCCAGAAGATAATCAGCATGCACGGGTACATAACAACAGTGTATGCAGACAGCGCAGAGCAGACGCTGATAGCTGGCATCCGGAGCAGCCTGCGTAAACATGGACTTGGATGGGTGCGTGTAGAAAATGCACTGAAAACTGAAATTAATGACAGGATTAACGCCACCGCCATACTGATGGCACAGGGGCGTTTTTATTATGTCCAGGGAGAGTGTCAGAGCCTTGTGGATGCCCTGAGTACAGCCGTGTGGGACCCAAAGGAATTGACGAAGAATGTCCGGTTAGATGATGGTACAAGCGATATTGACAGCCTGGACAGCTTTGAGTATACGTTTGAACGGCAGATTAGCAGGCTTGTAAAGTATGGATAGGAGGTGAGGGGACGATGAGAATCACAAAGATGCTGGACTTAATCACGAATGTCCTGAATAAGGATGCGGACACGCAGGTGGATGTGTGCCTGACATCCCAGATGGTGAACCAGATAGAGTTGTGGACCCGGATGTACGAGAACCGGTCCCCCTGGGTGAATAACAAGGACGTGCTCAGTGCGAACTTAGCGCCGGCCATTGCCTCAGAGATTGCGCGCCTGGTAACGTTGGAGCTTAAATCTGAGGTGACAGGTGGAACGGCGGCGGATTACCTGAATGAGCAATATCAGCGTAAGGTGATCAAGGATTTGCGCCGGTATGTTGAATACGGATGTGCTAAAGGCGGCCTGGTGATGAAGCCGTACATTACCCAGCAGGGTATTGAAGTACAGTTTGTACAGGCTGATTGCTTCTTCCCGTTATCTTTCGATAGTTCCGGTCGGATTACGCAGTGTGTATTCACAGAGCAGTTCCGGAAGGGTCAGAAGATATACACCAGGCTGGAGGTGCACACGCTGCAGGGAAAACAGGTACATATTACCAACCGTGCATTTGTGGCCACAAATGATTACAGCCTTGGCAGCGAAGTGGTGGTCAGTTCCATAGACAGGTGGTCGGAGCTGGTTCCGGAGCTGCTACTTGAGGGGGCAGACCGGTTGCTGTTTGGGTACTTTAAGGTACCGTTGGCCAATGCGGACGATTCAGACAGCCCACTGGGCGTATCTGTGTTTTCCAGGGCCGTGGACCTGATCCGAGAGGCAGACAGGCGCTATTCCAACATCTGCTGGGAGTATGAGGGGACACAGCTGGCTGTCCATATTGCCACCTCCCTGCTAAAGTACAACCAGGACCGGGACAAGTTTGAGTATCCGGGAGGTAAGGAACGGTTATACCGAAACGTGGAATACAATACGGGCGCAACGGATAAGCCATTCATTGACACATTCAGCCCAGGGATAAGGGACACGGCCTTGTTTAACGGATTCAATAACCAGCTAAAGCTGGTGGAGTTCAACTGTAACCTGGCCTATGGCACCCTGTCAGACCCACAGAGCGTGGATAAGACAGCCACTGAGATTAAGACCAGCAAGCAGCGCTCTTATGTGATGGTCTCTGACACCCAGATGGCCCTGCAGGATGCCTTGGAAGACCTGGTGTATGCTATGAGTTTCTGGTCGGCGTTATATGGATTGGTTCCGGCCGGCAATGATTACGAAGTGTCATCTGACTGGGATGACAGTGTGATGGTTGACGCAGAGACTGAGCGGGAGCAGGACCGCAAGGATGTAGCTATGGGAGTTATGAGATTAGAGGAATATCGGGCTAAGTATTATGGAGAAACCCTGGAAGAGGCAGCCAAGAACCTGCCAGAGCCGGCACTGACGGAGGAGTGATGTTGTGGCTAAAAAGATACTGATAGTGATGGGCACTGTGTTACTGATTATTTTGTCTATCGCATTGAAATGCAGTCGTATTGTATGGATTGTGGGGTGAAAAAACGTTGACGCCTGAGGAACTTGAGAAGCTGCCTAAGCCGCTTGAGCGAACCATGACGGCCCTGGAACTATCCATCATGGACGAAATCATACAGCGTATCAAGGAGGCGGCACAGATTACTCCGGTCATTGACTGGCTGCTGGTCAGGATGGATGCCATAGGGGCAAGCCGGATCCGGATTAAGCAGCTGATTAGTAAGGCTTTGGAAAAGACTGACCAGCAGGTGGATGATATCTACGAGCAGGCGGTCAAGTCTGACTACATCCGCAACAAGGCAATCTATGAGGCTGCTGGCAAGGACTACCAGCCCTATGAGAACAACCAATGGCTGCAGCAAGTCGTGGATGCTGCCAGGAGGCAGACCAAGGGCAGCCTGCGGCCGCTGGAGAACATCACCCAGACCACGGGCTTCAACATGCCGATGGGCGGCAAGAAGGTATTTACGCCGCTATCTGAATACCTGGAGCGTAGCCTGGACAAGGCCATGATGGGGATTACAACCGGGGCTAAAACGTACAGTCAGGCCATTGGTGGGGTGATTGACGAGATGACGGCCAGCGGCATCCGGACGGTGGATTATGCATCTGGAAAGTCCGACCGGATTGAGGTGGCAGCAAGACGCGCGGTGATGACGGGCGTGGCCCAGATGACAGATAAGGTCAACGAGAAGAACATGGAGGCACTGCAGACAGACTACTGCGAGGTGGATTGGCACATGGGGGCCAGAAACACTGGGACAGGCTATCAGAACCACCAGAGCTGGCAGGGGAAGGTCTATAGCAGTGAGGAGATGCGGACCGTTTGCGGAAAAGGGCAGATGCTTGGCTTTGGAGGAATTAACTGTTACCACATCGCCTTTGCCTTTATACCGGGCATAAGCAAGCGCAAATACACGGATGAGTGGCTGGCAGAGCAGAACCAGAAGGAAAATGAGAAAAAGGTATATAAAGGCCGGGAATATGACACCTATGCGGCGTTGCAGCATCAGCGCCGCCTGGAGCGGACCATCCGTAAACAAAAGCAGGATGTGGAACTTCTGGAAAAGGCTGAAGCAGACAAGGAAGATATCACGGCGGCTAAATGCCGGCTGCGGCTGACCAATAAGACCTATGTGGATTTTTCTAAGGAGATGGGCCTGCGGCAACAACGGGAGCGGTTGAAGGTTGCCAGTAGTGATACTCAGGCAGAACGTGGAATCGCGTCTAAAAAGGGAGCAACCGGAGCCACAGGAAAAGTAGACTTAGAATACATTGGGTCACCTGAATATAAGGCAAAGTTTAACCAGATTACGGATAAACTGGAAGTGAATGAGAGCATATACCAGAGAGCCAAGGCTATGTTGACGCACCGTAATGGAACGGATAAAGAAGATATGTACCTTCTGGATAAAGAGAGTGGAAAGGTTGCTGGTTCTCAGACTGGAGGAAAAACAGATTATGAAGTTGTTTACAATGCAAGCTTGTCAAACGCAGTCAAGGCTTACAAACCAGATTCCTTAATTAGTATACACAACCATTCAACCAATCTTCCACCGACCGGAAGTGATTTTACTTCCAATGGCCTTCATAGATATTCACTTGGAGTTGTTGCTTGCCATGATGGGACGGTATATACATATAAAGCTGGGAAGCGTATATTCACGGCTGGATTATTTGACGGAAGGATTGAAAAATATAAGAATTGGCCGTATAATATGAACGAGATGGATGCTCATAAAAGGGTCCTGGATGAATTCGTGGAGGAATATGGAATAGAGTGGAAGGTGATTCGGTGAAGAAGGAAAAGAACTTCAGTTACTATGACGGTCCGGTGAAAGACAGCGGACGAACAGCGGAAGAAATTGAAAAGGCAATTGAAAAAGAAAAAGAAAGATGCGACAAGATGACATCATGGGATGAAGCATACGAGCACTAAATACCACCAGTCGATAATGACCGGTGGTATTTTATTTGTTGCGATATCGCAACGGAAACACGCGGGATTATCCCGGGTGTTATTTTTATACTCAAAACCGGTCAGATGATAAGACCTAAAACAGTCAGCCGTTGGTGGATGGTTACACACCTACAAATAACCTAAGGACGGGCAGGAAAGGAAAAGAAGATGAAGACAGAGGATTTACAGGCAAAGGGGTTAACCCAGGAACAGATTGATTATGTCATGGCTGAATATGGCAAAGACATCAATGGGATTAAGCAGGAGAGGGACACATACAAAACCCAGCTTTCCACAGCGCAGGCTACCCTTAAGAGCTTTGAAGGCGTCAACATATCGGAGCTCCAGGGGAAGATACAGACCCTAACCACAGACCTGGCCAATAAAGACGCTGAGTATCAGAAGCAGCTGGCGGAGCGGGATTTTAACGATCTGCTGAAGACTACCGCAGAAGGGTTTAAGCCCAGGGACATCAAGGCAGTTATGCCCTTCTTGGATGTGGAGAAGCTGAAGGGGAGCAAGAACCAGGAATCAGATATCAAGGCTGCATTGGAAGCTGTTAAGAAGGATAAGGGCTATCTGTTTCAGGATGTCGGTATTCCCCGGGTGGTTGCGCCTACTCCTGGGCCTGGTGGTGAGAAAACAGACGACACAAGGACACAAGCAAACAATGCCTTAAGAAGTATTTTGGGCAGAGAATAAGGAGGATTTAGATTATGAAAGTAAATATTACAAGCAGGGCCGATGCGGAGGCCATTATCCGTGAGCAGGTTATTTCAACCATTTTCCAGGACGCGCCGAAGCAGTCCACTTTCATGTCCCTGGCACGGAAGCTGCCGAACATGACAAGCAACCAGACACGAATGAGGGTACTTGACTTCCTTCCGACCGCATATTGGGTGGACGGTGATACCGGCATGAAACAGACCACCAGGCAGGCCTGGGATAATGTATTCATTGAAGCCGCAGAGCTGGCAGTCATTGTGCCGATTCCGGAGGCAGTGCTGGATGATGCGGAGTTTGATATTTTCGGTGAGATTACACCGAGGGTCAATGAGGCAATTGGGCAGCGCGTGGACAGTGCGATTATTTTCGGCGTGAACCGTCCGCGTAACTGGCAGAATGACATCATCACGCTGGCCAGGCAGGCGGGTAACAACGTGGCAGTGAGTTCCAGTCCGGATTATTATAATCTGCTTCTGGGCGAGGGCGGAGTCATCTCCAAGGTGGAGGAAGATGGTTTTATGGCAACTGGAGCGTTGGCAGCCATGAGTATGAGAGCGAAGTTGAGAGGAATCCGGGCAACGGACGGCAGCCTTATTTTCAAGTCTGACATGCAGGGTTCCACAAATTACGCATTGGACGGCGCGCCGATGTATTTCCCACAGAATGGGGCCTACGATAACACCATTGCACAGCTGATTGTTGGTGATTTCAAGCAGGCGGTGTATTCCATCCGTCAGGATGTGACAGTAAAGATTCTGGACCAGGGTGTCATTCAGGACCCGACAACGAAAGAAATCGTCTACAACCTGGCGCAGCAGGATATGGTTGCCCTGCGTATTGTATTCCGGATGGGGTGGGCGCTTCCGAATCCGGCAACCAGGATGGATGAGGACCGTGTTGGCTGTCCATTTGCATACCTGGAGCCGACAAGCCCGACAACTACGCAGAAGGTAACATTCACAGTTAAGGACAATGCGGAAGTACCGGTGGCCATTGATGGAGCAATTGTGGACGTGAACGGTTCTAGGGTTAAGACAGACGCGTCCGGCGTGGCAGAGTTTAACCTCCGCGCGGGAACATATCCAGCAAAGATTAAAAAATCAGGCTACAGCCAGGTTACCGAGACAGTGACTGTAGCAGGTGAGGCAGTAACAAAGGACGTAACCCTCATCAAGCAGTAAGGAGGCAGGCATGATGCAGGCTTACACTGACGAAATGTACTATATCAACGATTACCTGAATGGAAGGAAGCCGGTTATCACATCTGGCTTCCTTTTTTACGCCCAGTCTGCCAGCCAGGTCATTGACCGGTATACGTTCAGCCGTCTGAAAAATGCAGCAGAGATTCCCGAAGCAGTACAGATGTGCTGCTGTGAACTGTCCGAGGCGGAATACCGCCGGGAGAAGCAGCAGAAGGAATCCGGGGGGAAGACATCGGAGAAGATTGGCACTTATTCGGTCAGCTTCGGAAGTGCACAGGAATTTGCCGCGGCAATAAGCAGGGAACAGCGCGGCATTGTCATGAAGTGGCTGGCAGATACCGGCCTGTGTTACCAGGGGGTGTGATATGTATACCAATGCGGATGTGACGCTGTACTTGTACAGCAAGGAAGGAAAGGCCGAGAGATACACCAGGATGCCTATAGAGCGTGTGTACTGGGAGGATGTGCGACAGTCCACCTATCTTAAGACCGGCCAGAGGGACGGCACATCCGTCCTCCTGGTCATACCCCTGGTAAGCCTGGACGGTCCCATAAAACTGACACAGGGCAAGGACCTGGCCGTCAATGGCATCATTGAGGATGAGATTGATTGCAGCAGCCAGGAGACCATGTCAAAGTCCTTGGCTGCCCTTAAGGCCGCCCACGGCTTTGTAACCATAGCCACAGTGGATGAACGGCTATATGGCAGCGAGTCAGCACAGCACTATGAGTTGGCTTGTAAGTAGGAGGTGGGACTGTGGATGTAAAACTGGATATGTTGTCTACAGAGGAATTGCTAAGGCGTAATGGGCTTGAAGTTGGTGGAAATGTCCAGAAGCTGGTGGATTCGGAGACCATGCGGTATATGAGTGACTACATGCCTCGCAGACAGGCAGGAGAGCTGGAACACATGATGGTTATGGCAACGGTGATTGGCTCCGGCCAGATTGACATACCAGGGCCTTATGCCCATTATCTGCATGAAGGTATCCTGTATGTATCACCGACAACAGGCAGTGCCTGGGCAAAAAAGAATGAGATAAAGGTACCGACAGATAAGGACTTAACTTATACAGGGGGCCCTATGCGCGGTAAGAAGTGGTTCGACCGGATGAAGGCCGACCATAAGGATGACATACTGCGGGCAGCACGGGAACTGATACGTAGAGGAGGAAATACATGACAATCATAGATTTTATGAGGCAGAAACTGACGGAGTACCCGAAGATATCGGAATTCCTGACGGACTGCGACATCCATGTAGACTTCACTGAACCGGACTCCAGTTATGGCCTGTCCAGCAATGGTGACAGCCTGGTCAAGGAGGATATGCTGGGGAACCAGACCCGCCGGCACAACTTCGCCATGTATGCTGTGGCGCCGTCCTTCACGGATTACTGCCGGCTGGTCAATAGTAACTTTTTACTGGAATTGGGATATTGGCTGGAACAGCTGCCTGAAGAAGGTGGGCTTATTGCAAACATCGGAAACCAGGAGCTGGAAGCTAGGTTCCTGAAGGCCACTACATCCAATGCAATGGCCATGCAGCCCATGGGTGAGACAGTTAACGATGGTATCCTGTATCAGATACAGATACAGGTGACCTACAAAATAGAAAGCGAGGAATAACCATGCGTAAAATGAACTTACAGCTGTTTGCGGAATCAATCCCTGCGGCTGGAAAGATTAAAAGGAAATGGATGGCACATTATATCGATGCAGCCCTCCCATCCGCCAGTAAGGCTGATTATAGCCGCTTGGGAAAGGACCTGGAGGAGTACATCGTGGAGATGAACGCCAACGTGGAGACAAAGAACAACATATGGGGGGAGACGTCCGTAAATCTGGACAGCTATCAGCCTCAGGCATCCGCTGACCCGTACTATGCTGAGATTGGGGAGCCATTGTTTGAGCGCCTGCAGGGGATTGTGGACGAACGGCAGACGCTGGATGACCTGAAGACCAGTGTGGTGGAGGTACATCTCTGGGAACCAGTTGAATCAGCGGAAGGTACCTATGTGGCGTATAAGGAAGATGCAATCATTGAAGTGTCCAGCTATGGCGGAGATACCACTGGGTATCAGATTCCATTTAATGTGCACCACACTGGAAACAGGGTTAAGGGTAAGTTTGTACTTGCTGCAAAGACGTTTACAGCAGATGCATGAAGAACAATGCCGGCGGCAGATTCTGTGCCGCTGGCGGAAATCAAGGAAGAGGAGGTAAAACCTGATGGCAAAGAAGATGAAGAGCCTGTTATTTGATGACGGCTATGAGAGTTTTTCGGTAAATGACGACCCATCCAGGATAATTCGGTTCAACCCGGCAGACCCGGAAATCATCAACCGTGTGTTGGATGTGCAGAAACATTTTAGAAATTACAGTTCCCCGGAGGGGATTGAACTGAATCCGGACGGGACCCCTAAAAGCGATATGGAAAGGGACGGCGCATACGTGGCTGAGTTTTCCGAGGAAATGCGTAAGGCGTTCAACGGTATCTTCCTGTCTGATGTGTATGACACGATTTTCGCAGGGCAATCCCCTTTATGCATTGTTGGCCAGAAATACCTGTATGAAGGTGTACTGGATGGCCTGCTTGTGCTGATGAAGCCTGCTGTCGAGGAGTATACCAGGAAGAACCGGGAAAAGTCCAGGAAGTATCTGGAGGATATAGAGAAATGATTGGCCGGTTACCAACCAGCCTTGATGTGGGCGGGGCAGACTATCCCATTGAAACAGATTACCGGAACATACTTGTTTTCCTGGCTGCCTGTTCCGACCCGGAGCTTTCGGCGGCGGAGAAGCTGGAAATCCTCATGAAGCGCCTGTACCGGGATGGATTTTATCAGATACCGCAAGAGCACATGGAGGAAGCCATACTGCAGGCCAAGTGGTTCGTGGACTGCGGACAGGAAGAGGATGACAAAAAAACGGCTAAGAAGGTCATGGACTGGGAGCAGGATGAGCCCATCCTATTCCCTGCCATCAACAAAGTGGCCGGTATGGAGACCAGGGCGGCCCCATACATCCACTGGTGGACTTTTTCTGGATATTTCATGGAGATAGAAGAGGGTGCTTTTTCTACGGTTCTGGGAATTCGTCAGAAGAAGGCCAAGGGTAAGAAGCTGGAGAAGTGGGAACAGGAGTTTTACCGCAACAACAAGAAACTCTGCGACATCCGGAAACGGTATACCGAAGAGGAACAGGCGGAGATTGATTATTGGAATAATCTACTGGGCTAAGGCGCTAAAAAGGGCGTCTTATTTTTATGTCCGGAAATGAGGTGATGGCATGGCAGCTGATGGAAGTCTTAAGTTTGATACAAAGATAAACGTAAAAGGATTTGAAGAAGGAATATCCACCCTTTCAAAGGCGATGGACCGGCTGACAAAGGCAGTGGACCGGCTATCATCCAATATCCTGAGCCGGTTCAATGGAGCAGGACAGGCGGTGGCTGAGACTACCCAAAGTGCCGAGATGACATCAGATGCAGTGGAATCTATTGGTGATGCGGCTGATAAATCAGCGGAACAGATTAAAAGCCTGCAGGAACAGATGGACGCAATCAGCGTCCATGCCATGCAGGATACTGCATCTGATACGGCCCAGTCCGCACCCGTTTCAGCACCGACCAGCGCGGAATCCCTTAATTATGACCCTAAGGCTATGGCTGCGGTATTCGGAAATGCAGCTTCGGAAATCCACAACTGGTCTGATGCGGTCGAACAATATGGTAACCAGGCTGGTATGGCCATGAATGAACTGCAGCAGGATGCGGCAGAAGCAGAACAGGCGGTATCGGAAGCTTCCAGCCAAGGCGCAGAACAGGCCAAGGGATATGTAGGCCTTAAGGAGTCAATCCTGAATGCATTTAAAAACGTACCGCGGGTATTCGGCCAGATACCGGTAGCAGCCAAAAGGGAGCTGTCGAAGATACCCGGGATTGTAAAGAGTGCATTCTCATCCGCTACCAGGACGGTTTTAAATTTTGGGAAGTCATTGGGAAAGGGACTGGCCGATAAAGCCAAACAGGCAGTATCCAGTTTGAAAGGGCTGGGGAAATCCTCAAATAAGGTGAGTCAGAGCATCCTGAAACTTTCCAACATGTTCAAGCTCATGCTCATCCGTATGGCCATGAGGGCGGCCATCCAAGGTGTTAAGGAAGGGATGCAGAACCTGGTGCAGTATTCGGACAGGGCGAACCAGTCCATGTCTGGCCTGATGACCAATATGACCTATCTCAAAAATAGTTTTGCGGCTGCGTTTGCGCCCATCCTGTCCTATGTGGCACCGGTACTTAATACTTTGATTAATCTCCTGGCAACGGCAGTGGGATATATCAACCAGTTTTTTTCTGCGCTGGGTGGCGGGAGAACATTCGTCCGGGCCAAGAAAGCCAACGAGGATTATGCCGCCAGTCTGAAAAAGACGGGAGGCGCTGCGAGTGCAGCCGGTAAAGAGGCAAAGAAAGCCCTGGCTCCATTTGATGACCTTGTGCAGATACAGCAGCAGGGCGCGGATGCGTCCGGAGGTGGGGGAGGCGGTGCCAGCCCTTCAGACATGTTCGAGACCGTCGGCATAGACAAGGGAATCAGTGATTTTGCAAATAAGCTGAAAGAAATGTTTGCAGCCGGGGACTGGGAAGGGATAGGCCAGCTGATAGGCCAGAAGATTAACGAGGCAGTACAAAGCTTCACAGAGTTTATCAGTTGGGACAATATAGGCGCCCAGATAACAGCTTTTGTAACAGCGTTCACGACCCTGTTCAACAGCCTTGTATCTACTATCGATTGGTATGCCATCGGCATCATGTTCGGTACCGGCATCAACACCCTGGCTAATACCCTATACCTGTTACTCACGCAGATTGACTGGTTCATGCTGGGCAATGCACTGGGGATAGGCCTGATGGGGATGATTGATACGGTTGACTGGAATCTGTTCGGCGCGACAATAGGTGCCTTCTTCCAGGCCAAGATATCCGGCCTACTGGGATTCGTGCTGGGGGTAGACTGGGGGGCAATCGGTGCAGCCATAGCGACCTGCCTTATGGGCCTCACAGGCCAGATTGACTGGGCACAGCTGGGCTATCTTTTTGCGGCTGGCCTGAACGCTGCCTTCAGTACCCTAGGAGAGTTCGCGGCCACGTTCGATTGGGTTGGATTCGGCACCCAGCTTGCAACCAGCCTAAGTACATTTTTCCAGACCTTTGACTGGGCGGGAGCCGGAACGGCCATCAGCGACATTGTGATAGGAATCTTAAATGCCCTTGTGACGTTTATCACGGAAACGGACTGGTGGGCATTTGGTGATGGCGTGGCCACAGCGTTGGAGCACATTGATTGGACAACGGTTGCCAATAGACTCTTTGCAGTAATAGGAGCTGCGCTGGGTGGTATCGGTGCCATCATAGGAGGTCTGATTTCAGATGGTGTAGTTGCTGCGAAGGAGTATTTCCAGGGTAAGATTGAAGAATGCGGCGGTAATGTGTGGGCGGGGATGCTTAAAGGGATAGTGGATGCTGCCAAGGGAGTAGTATCCTGGATTAAGACCAATGTAGTGGACCCGTTCATCGATGGCGTGAAGGCTGGGTTTGGAATCCACAGTCCATCAACGGTCATGGCCGGAATGGGACAGTATCTGTGGGAAGGGTTCTGCAATGGAATCAAGGAATTTTTCTCCGACCCGGTTGGGTTTATCCGAACAAACATCACAGATCCATTCGTAAACGGGGTTAAGAACCTGCTTGGAATCCATAGTCCGTCAACCGTGCTGGCCGGAGTCGGTTCCAACACCGTGGCTGGATTCAACCAAGGAGTGACAAACGAGCAGGCCGCTTCCCAGAGCGTCGTCCAGTCCTGGGCCTCCGGTGTGGCCAGCTGGTTCTCTGATAAGTTTGGCATCAGCTCTGGGGATTCCGCGGAGTCCAAGAAGTGGGCCACCAGCATCATGAGGGGCTTCAACAATACTGTTAATAAAAACTATACACAATCCCAGAGCGTCATGGAAACCTGGGCGGAGAATGTCCGGAAGTGGTTTGTAGGCGTGGATGAGGTGCAGGGCGTGAATGAGCTGTCCTGGACAAAATTTGCGGAACTCATTATCCAGGCATTCAAGGTCAAGATTGATGACAGCCATACTGAAACCCGGTTACCCATGGAGACCTGGGCAAAGAATGTGAAGGAATGGTTCTGGGGTGACAGTGACCTGGAAGGAACCGGAGGGATGTATGCAGCCTTTAAGGAAATGGCTAAACGCATAAATGAAGGCTTCGCAGATGGTATCACAGAATTTTCTCACCTGGCAATGAATGCCATCCGTAAATGGGCTAGTGATGCCATGAAGGAAGCACGGGAAGAGTTTGACATCAACTCGCCGTCCAAGGAGTTTTACGGCATCGCAGAGTATGTGGTGCGTGGATTTAACGATGGCATCAGCGCTATGGCTGCATCATCCCGGAGTACGGTCCAGAAATGGCTTGATGGTGTCATGGATGTATTTGACGGTGTAGAAATCCAACTGCCAATCGGCATCAACATCCCTAATGCGGTATCGTACCTGCCCAGAATGGCCAGCGGGACCGTTGTGCCGCCCAAGGCTGGTATAATGTCTACCAGCATGAGAGGTATGGCGGGATATGGCCAGGAAGAAACGCTGGGCTATCTGGTGGCTAAGATGGATGAGATGATAAGCCGTCTAGCATCAGAAGGAAGCCGGCCGATACAGATTGTATTAAACCTGACCGGGAACCTGGCCGCATTGGCGCGTGTGCTTAAACCGGAACTGGACAAGGAGGCCGCGCGTAAGGGCGTGAGCCTGGTAATTGTAGGAGGAAGTTGATATGGATAATGTATTTTTAATGGACGGCAAGGCTTACAACGTGGAAGTGGAGAAGGACTCACTGGAGCGCAGCTTTGCGGTCACGGATACGGAGCAGTCCGGGCGAACTCTGGATTACTCCATGGACCGGGACATCATAGGGACTTTCTACAACTACACAATGAAAATCTACCCAAGGATGAATGACCTGGTATCCTATGATGCGTTTTACAACATCATATCCGACCCAAACTACGCGAGCCATGAAATGACCTTCCCGTATGGGCAGGAGACATTGACCTTCCAGGCTTATGTCACCCAGGGGAAGGATAAGCTGCGGATAAGAAATGGCAGGAACATCTGGGGCATGGATGGTCTGTCCCTGAATTTTACGGCCTTGGAGCCACAGAGGAGGCGATAACCAATGAAATGGGATGTGAGGGTGGAGACCAACGGACAGCAGCCATACTCATCCGTGGACGACCTGATCAGTTTTGAGCAGGACATGCCGCCATACGCCTACTGCCTGCCGCGGTATGCAAGGTTGGATGGGACCTATGCCAATACTCCGGATACAATCCCAAACAGCCAGAACGGCTATATCAGTACGGCGCTGAGCGGCCCGGCCGGTGTGTTCTCGGCCCCTCCGGTAATCACGGTCACGTATGACCGGCTTAAGACCAGCAATGGCATATCCATGGTCTTTAACCGGGTATCCAAGGACTATGCCAGGAGGCTTAAGATAGCCTGGTACAAGGATGCGGAACTGGTCCAGGAGCAGGAGTTTGAACCGGATGGGGTGGAGTACTTCTGCCGGGCCAAGGTGCCGCTGTTTAACAAGGTGGTTATTACCTTTTTGGGGACCAGCCGGCCATATCGTTATCTTTGGCTGTCAGTACTTAAGAACCAGAGGATGACGGACGCTGGCGGGCTGAAGATTGTCTATGATGATATTGCCCTGGGAGCCGCGGAGGATAACACAGCAGCTACGGAGGATAAAGATTACTACGTTGACCTGCAGGAGCTAAAGGCAGGGGTGGAGTATCCGGATTACGCCATGTGCTTACCGCGGTACGCCAAGCTGGATGGCAACTACAACAATGCTCCGGACGAGCTGGCTGACATGGGGTATGTGAGTGACAGCGTATCCGATGCAGTGGGAGCCTTTGGGGCCCCACCTTCAATCTCATTTACATTCGGTCAAACTTATTCCAGTGTGGGGATAACACTGAGGTTTAACAATTATTCTGGGGATTACTGTAGTAGGGTCAATATTAAGTGGTACCGCGGGGATGAACTGTTGTCAGACCAGGATTATTCCCCGGACAGCCCCGATTATTTTTGTTATGGAATCGTGGATTATTACAACAAGGTGGTCATCACCTTCCAGGAAACCAGCAAGCCATACCGGAACGTATTCCTGACCGGGATAACCTGGGGACTCATCCGTGTGTTCAGGGATGATAAGATAGAGGATATCAGTTGCCTGATGGAGCTGAGCCCTATATCCGAAGAGGTAAGCATCAATACTATGGACTATACCATCCGAAGCAGGTCCGATTATGCATTTGAGTTCCAGAAGCGTCAGAAACAGACGTTGTATTTTGATGAGGCTATTTTAGGTATTTTTTATCTGAAGGACGGTAAGCAGCTGGGAGCAAAGCGATATTCCGTGGAGACCCAGGATGCAGTGGGAATTCTGGATAATAACCAGTTCATGGGCGGTGTGTATGACGATGCCCTGGTATCAGACATCCTGGCCAGCATCATGGGCGGGGAGGGTATCACATACTTTTTGGATGACTCCTATGTAGATGCGAGGGTAAGTGGGTACCTGCCAATATGTACCAAGCGCGTGGCTCTGCAGCAACTGGCCTTTGCCATCGGTGCCCTGGTAGATACCAGTTACGACCGGCAGTTATATATCTACCCACAGCAGACAGAGGTGATAGGGGAGTTTACGGCCAGGGATATATTCTTGGGGTTGACCTTGGAGCACAGTGACATCATAACCGGGATCCGGCTGTATGCACATAGCTATGATCCAGGGACAGAAACGGCTCAGTTGTATAAAGGCAATCTTACCGGGACTACAAAAGTAGAGTTATCAGAGCCGTATCACGGTTTGTCAATCACTGGTGGGACCCTTGGAGATCATGGCGCCAACTATGCGTACATTACTGGCACAGGCGGGGAAGTGGTGCTGAATGGGATTAAGTATAACCACAGCACTGTTTCTATGCTAAAGGAAAACCCGAAAATCACCCAGAACAAAAACATTGCCGAGGTCAAGGAGGCTACGCTGGTAACCGGCAGCAATGCCCAGGCAGTTCTGGATCGTGTCTATGATTATTATAGTAACAACGAGAGTATCAGCTTTCGGGCCACCATTAATGACCAGGAACTAGGGAACCGTGTGAATGTAGCTACCGGAATCAAGGGAACCATGACAGGAAACATCACAAAGCTGGATTTTAGATTCAGCCGGCGCAAGATTACGGCGGAGGTGACAGTGAAATGAGTACTGTATTAGACACGTTGATAACGAATAGGACGGCCGTAGACCTGGCCAATGACACAGATAGGGCATATATAGCGTATACAGACTTGAACCGTGTGGAAGATGCCTGTGCGCTTTTGGCGGGGCATCTGGGGGTGACCATACAGACCAAGGCGTGGAGGATGGAGGACTTCCGGACGGATACGGAGATGTCCAGGCTGCTGGGCAACATTAAAACGCTGCGGGCTGCCTATTATACGAAAGCCAGTACTCCGGCCACCCCCGAAAAGATAACATATGGAAGCATTTACCAGGCAAATGATATTGAACAGATACTTAAGGACCTGGGAGATATGTATGACAGCATGGTGAGTGGACAGCAGCGCCTGGCGTTTAGGCTGGGCATGAGGGGAATAGGAAACAGGAGGTAAGAATGGCATTAAAGACAAATTACAAGGCAGATGTGTTTGAGGGCAACCGAAAGTATCAGATAATCCAGGATGGGGAAGGAAAATCAGAAATTCAGGATGTGACTGTGTATAGCCAGGAAGGTGATGTGTTTGGTCCAAAAGACATTAACGCTACGAATAAGGCAGTGAATGCCCTGAGGAATGACAAACAAATTACCATCCCTGCATTCGCACAATCCGCTGCGCCATACACAGCAGACATAAAAGTGCAACATCTTAAGACAACAGATGCGATTGAGCTGTATGTGGGGCTGATAAAGAGCGACAGCGAACTTACGGCGGCGCAGAAGGCAGAAAAAATAAAAATGCGAAGAAAATACCTGAACATGATTGATGATGCAGAGTGTAATACAGATGGCATATTGACGGTAACCTCCTACAGCAAGAAACCGGCCACGGAATTTGCTGTATGGTTAAGGGGTTGCTCAGCAGAGGAGGAATAAGGATTGAAAGCAATTATACACGGCAGTGGAGGAGCCGATACAGATGGCTTGACCGCTATTGCCACTCACGTACTGGACGGAGAAATATTTTATGGAGCTGATAGTGATGAACCTCAGAGAGGAACCATGACAGTAAATAGTATACTGTCTTTTAACGTAGCCGCATATAGTGGACGCCGAGTACTTTTGAAATGGCAGAATCCGTATGCGGCTCCTGGAAAACCTTATTGCGGAGTAATAATAAAAGCCAGTACGGGTGGATATCCAGCTTGGAATGCGCCTGCTTGGGATGCAATTTATGCAGGAGCAGGAGACAATGTTACTCCTGGAGGCTGGTCACAAGTATTTATGGATTTACCAGCATTAAATACCACTTATTATTTTACATGCTTTGGGTATGCCACAACAAACTTTGGAGAGATATACAGTCCGGTATATGACCCATCGTCAGTTAAAAATGCTGTATATACGACCGTAGGACCTTCGTTGGTTACGATAGCCGGAACGCAGGATTACGTAATTCCAGATGGATTTACATCTGCGGATATATTTTGCGTAGGCGGCGGAGGTGCCGGTGGTAGCGGATACCGATTTACAAAAGTAGCCTATCAACAAGCCGGTGGTGGAGGCGGTGGTGGATATACTGCTACTGTTTATAATATTGGCGTGGCGGCCGGACAAGTATTAAATTGTGTAGTAGGTGCCGGAGGCGCACCCAATGGAGCGTTGTCTGGTGCAGGCGGTACAGGAGGTACAACATCAGTATCAAGAAGCGGTGCTGTCTTATGTACGGCTGATGGCGGATACGGAGGTTATAACGCTAATTCAGGAAGCGGTGCCTCAGGTGGTTCTGCTGGTGGTTCAGGTGGATACAATGATTTAGATTCGCATCCAATTATAAGAGCGGGTGAAAACGGATTTTCAGATGGCAACGGTTGGAGCTATCGTCCAGGACAAGGTAAAACTACCAGAGCTTTTGGTGAAACTGGTAATACTCTATACTCTGGCGGTGGTGGCGGTGGTGGAGTAACTTACGGCGGTCCCGGCGCTGGTGGTGCTGGCGGCGGCGGAGCAGGCAGTTATGATACAGGCAATCCGGGTGCTGCTAACACTGGCGGAGGCGGAGGCGGCGGAGGCGGCGATCTTTACGGAACCGCCGAGTGGGGCGGTACTGGCGGCTCAGGAGTTATTTTAATCAGATTAAAATAGGAGGATTAATATGGCAGCACACGAAGTATTCGCAATGATATCTGGCGAAACGGTACAGAATGTGGTGGTAGGACAATATGAAGAAATCAACCGAGTAACACGGTGCGTATATGGTGACGATGCCTTTGCGGTGGATTGCCTGCAATATCCCTGTGAGATAGGAGATAAGTACATAAACGGCGTATTTTACAAGGCCGATGGGATAACACCCATTGAATATATCCCTACCCAGGAGCAGCAGGTGGCTCAGCTCCGGCGAGAGAATGCGGAGCTTACACTTGCCCTGGCAGACATGATAGGAGGTGCAATGTAATGTTATCCAATATACAGCGCAACATCATTATCCGGGCCCTGCAGATTCGGAAAAATCAGGGAGAGGAACCGGCAGACATCCTGGAGGGTTACAAGAGCCTGGCAGAAGAGGAAAAGGCAGAGCTGTTGAAAGCCTTAGAAGAATAGGAAAGGTGAGGTAAATGAAAGTGGAAAAGATTGAGCAATTAATTGCTATGGCTTGGGCAAGCCAGATTATAAAGGTAGTGATAGTAGCGGTGGTCATGGATACGGTTTTTGGATGTATCAGGGCCGCGAAGGAGAGGCGGTTTAACAGCTGCTTCGGAATTGACGGGGCCATCAGGAAGATTTCCATGTTGGTATCTATAGCATTTCTTCTGATTCTGGATAGGATTGTAGGGCTAAATTTAATCGGATTTATCCCAGAGGCTGTCCGTACATATCTGCCCGTAAAACACATTGGCGCGGCTGAGTTTTTCGCCTTACTGTATATAGCATACGAGACAGTAAGCATTTTAAAAAACATGACATTGTGCGGCCTTCCGGTCAAGCGTCTGTGGCAGTTTATACGAGACAAACTTAGGCAGTATACCAGCGAGTTACCAGATAATCAGGACGAGGTGGCACCTAAATAGCCGGAGGTGGTCCGCATATCTCCCGACGCGGGGTTAAGCGGCCGTTGCGATATCGCAACTTGTGACGTCACAACTTTTCATGGCCTGGGAGTGGTCCCGGGCCTTATTTTTTAATTGGAGGAAAACACTATGAGTAAAACATCAGCAGGATTAATACAGCACTGTAAGGGTAAACTGGGAACTCCCTATGTCTACGGCGCCAAAGGCGAGGTCCTTACCCCGGCCATCCTGGACAGGCTCGCCCGGGAGAACCCAGGCACATACACATCCGCCTACAAAGCAAAGGCAGCCAGGTACATAGGCCAGCGCTGCACGGACTGCAGCGGCCTCATCAGCTGGTACACGGGTATCCTACGTGGCAGCTACAACTACCACGACACAGCCGTGGAGCGCGTGGGTATCGACCATCTGGACGAGTCCATGGTCGGTTGGGCGCTTTGGAAGCCGGGACACATCGGGGTATACATCGGGGATGGATGGTGCATCGAGGCCAAGGGCATCAATTACGGGACCATCAAGTCCAGAGTGGCGGTCACACCCTGGCAGAAGGTCCTCAAGCTCTGCGACATCAATTATACCCCGGTCCCAGTGACATACACCCAGGGCTTCCAGCCGGCCGCAGACGGCCAGCGCTGGTGGTATCAGTTTACAGACGGCAGCTATGCGGCCAATGGCTGGTACTGGCTCCGGGAGGCCACGGACGGTACCTGCGGCTGGTATCTGTTTGACAGCGAGGGCTATATGCTGACCGGCTACCAGGTGGACCCTGCTGGTGAGGCCTTCCTGCTCTGTCCAGTCAAGGGGTCTGACGAGGGGAAGTGCATGATTACGGATGCCAGGGGTGTGCTCCGGATTGCGGAGGAGTACGACATGGCGAATCGGAGATATGTGTTTGAATGGTAAACTGATTTATAAACATAAAATATGGATTAATTCAATATTCATATACAATAATAAAACAATTTAATACGACAACTACAAACTTCTAATTTGTGGTTGTCGTTTCGCTTGATTTTGAAGATTGGTGTTTTTCTGATTTTTCTTTGAATATCGGTTTTCCTATAAATGAATAAAATAAGACAAAGGTTAAAAGACCGAACACAATAAGAATGAATAAAGTACCTACTAAAAAAAATGCTATATCGTTATCATGAATTATATTATATACATTCAAGCTTAAGTTTTCACACTTTATATAATAGGCCCAGCATCCCATTGAGATTATGCAAACGAGAACATGATTGCACCAAAAAACCAATGGGTATTTCTGAATTAAATTGGCAGAGTCTTCTTTGGACGATCTAATATCTAAATGAGTTAATTTAGCTATAAAAAACATAAAGACAAATACTAGGTTCATAATACAGAAGCACCAGATAGTACCAACTATTAATAACTTATTTAAAGGAATGTCCTTGGCGCCTGCATATATATTATCTAACGAACTGATGCCCCCAAACAGTATAAACGAGAGCGCCGTAAAAATGCCAATTAATGAAATTAATTGACCAGTCATATCTTTTGAAAAAGTAGCAAGCTGGTTATCGATATCATTTTTTATAGGGATGATATTTTTTTTGAATTTCGTTGAGTAATCCTCATCCGTTTGCTTTAAGACATCATATTGTTTTTCGGCCAAGTTTACGTGGTCTAACAGTTTTAAGATTGATTTTTGGACATCAATTAATTGATTTGTTTTTTTGGGGTTTCGTCTTAAAAAAGAGTTTTCGTAATCTTTGCTTATGACATAATTCAAAAGAGAGGCAATATTAGAATGAATAGTGCCAGGGTCACTTGATAAAAATATGTGACTACTAATAACAGAGTATAAAAATCTTTTATATTTAAGAATATAATCCTCAATTAAAAGAGCAACTTCTTCTGTTTCTCCGCTAAATATATCATTTTGAGTAGAAAGACGATTGCAGATGATGATAATTTGAGCAGACATTTCATCAATATTATACTCAGGGTTCTCACTTTTAGAACCCTGAGTATAGGTTTTATCTTGTTTAATAATAACCTGTTTTTGTTCAAATTGTTTGTTCATTATTATCCTTCTGTAAAGTAACGTTTTATTGAAGCTTTGCTGATAGTGCTACCTGATGGAGAATACCGGGCCTGTTTCCACGGGGCCTGATTATGTGTTATCTCAACTAATTGCGCCGCAGTAAAATTAGAACACTCTCGTATCATACCCCGAATTCGGTCTCTATCTGTGGAATTAGAAATACATCTTTCAGAATACGTTGTATTTTGTGCATTCCACAGTCCTCTTGAATAATCTATATAGTTTGTTATTTTTGGAATAATTGAACTGCCATATCTTTTAAATTCTTGGTACACTTCAGGAACAACCGGGCCAAAGTCCCAAGCTTCAATCTCTGCATCAAAACAAGGTTTGTTCAAATTTGCAAGAAAATCAGACTGAATAAAGTACAAAATTTTTTGCAATTTAAGATTGCTGACAGGTTTCCCGATATCATAGGAATAATTTATCACAAAGCGAGCAACATCTAATACATCATACATAGAAGTACCCCCTTTCTATAACAAAAACATTTGTTTGGTAGCTTAATTATAACATATGATGACATATTTGCAAGTTTTTTCGAAAAACACTTGACAAAAAGGAATACTATATTACTAGTACAGCATTGCTTAAATATCAGTGATTAAATTACTGATGGTATCCCGGCATATGTCCACTTAAATGGGTGTGCTGTAAGATTGTATTGTTC
>ENA-OPSG01000272-OPSG01000272.1-human-gut-metagenome-genome-assembly--contig:-NODE-272-length-35982-cov-7.409831_pt1 | contig 35982 bp, 27 predicted proteins | sample MGYA00241454_ERZ501900 | MGnify/ENA primary metagenome ERZ501900 (study PRJEB25962, sample SAMEA2042225) | human gut metagenome | biome: human gut; feature: human-associated habitat; material: faeces... | reverse complement strand
AAAATATATTTCCCGTTGCCTGCAACTGGCATACAACGGACTTTGTAACACAGCCTATCCCCGTATCTGACTTGCCGCTGTTTTCCCTTCCCTACGGACAGGCGGAAGAAACCGCCTGTCCCCTTGTCCTAATCCTTCTCCTGGTTTATCACTGAAGCTGTGCCAGACGTAACTTCACCTGCTCCATCATCTGCTCATATTTTTCGAGCTTTGCGCGCTCCTCGGCAATCTTTGCTTCCGGAGCCCTGCTGACAAATTTCTCATTGCCCAGCATGCCTCTGGAACGGGCCAGCTCTCCTGCCAGACGTTTTTCCTCGCCCTTTAACCGCTCTATCTCCTTCTCAATATCCACCAGATCCGCAAACGGCATATAAATTACCGCCCTGTGAATCACCGCGGAAACAGCATCATCTGCAATTCCGTCCTTATTTTTCTGGAGAATTACCCCTCCCGCATAACCCAGGGTGGCAAAAAAGCTTTTGCTGTGCTCGAATATCCTCAGCAGCCCTTCATCCTCCGATACCACATAAACAGTGGCCTTCTTGCTGGGAGGAACGTTCATGGATGAACGCACGCCACGGATAGCCCTTACGGCCTCCTTGATAGTCTCTGTGGACTGTTCTTCCTTTGCAAAGCTCCAGTCGTCCCTGTAAACCGGCCACTGGGATACCATGATGGTTTCCTCTTCCTCCTGAAGATTGCAGAATATTTCTTCTGAGATAAACGGCATAAACGGATGAAGCAGTTTCAGCGCCTGAATCAGCACATGCCTAAGAGTCCAGATGGCGGCCGCCTTTGTATCATCCTCTTCATTGTACAGCCTTGGCTTCACCATTTCAATATACCAATCGCAAAATTCTTCCCAAATAAAGTCATAAACCTTCTGAAGAGCGATTCCCAGCTCGTATTTATCCAGATTTTCCGTCACTTCTCTGGTAAGGGTATTTACCTTGGACACAATCCATTTATCAGCCATGGTAAGACGGTCCAAAGCCACTTCGCCTGACTGGGCAGCCTTCTCAATGTTCATCATGATGAATCGGGAAGCATTCCAGACCTTATTAGCAAAGTTACGGCTGTTCTCCACTCGCTCCCAGTAAAAGCGCATGTCATTGCCGGGCGCATTGCCCGTAATCAGGGCCATGCGCAGGGCGTCTGCGCCGTACTTGTCGATGACCTCCAGGGGATCGATGCCGTTGCCCAGGGACTTGCTCATCTTGCGGCCCTCGCTGTCCCTTACCAGACCGTGAATCAGCACGGTGTGGAACGGAAGCTTTCCGGTCTGTTCCAGGCCGGAGAACACCATACGGATGACCCAGAAGAAAATAATGTCATATGCGGTTACTAAAACATCCGTGGGATAGAAATAATCCAGATCCTCTGTCTTTTCAGGCCAGCCCAGGGTAGAGAATGGCCAAAGGGCGGATGAAAACCAGGTATCCAGGGTATCCCCATCCTGCTTAAATGAGGTGCAGCCGCACTTAGGGCAGGCGTGGGGCGCTTCCTTGGAAACCACGAGTTTTCCGCACTCCCGGCAGTAATAAGCAGGAATCCTGTGTCCCCACCACAGCTGTCTGGAGATGCACCAGTCGCGGATTCCTTCCAGCCAGTGGAGATATGTCTTTCCGAAGCTCTCAGGAATAAAGGTAAGACTTCCGTTCTTAAGGGCTTCAATGGCCGGCTTCGCCATCTCTTCCATCTTTACAAACCACTGCTGCTTCACCATGGGTTCCACCGTGGTCTTGCAGCGGTCATGGGTTCCCACATTGTGGGAGTGGGGAACCACCTTGACCAGCAGGCCCTGTGCCTCCAAATCAGCCACAATGGCCTTCCTGGCCTCGTAGCGGTCCATACCAAAATATGGTCCCGGAACATTTACCGTGGCATCGTCGTTTAAAATGACGATTTCCTCCAGGTTGTGGCGCTTGCCCACCTCAAAGTCGTTGGGGTCATGGGCCGGGGTGATTTTCACGCATCCGGTTCCAAACTCCTTGTCCACATACGGGTCAGCGATAACAGGAATCTCCCTGTCTGTCAAAGGCAGCTTAAGCATCTTGCCCACGATGTCCTGATAGCGCTCGTCCTCCGGGTTCACCGCCACAGCGGTGTCTCCCAGCATGGTCTCCGGCCTGGTGGTGGCTATCTCTACGAAACGGCCAGGCTCTCCCACTACAGGGTAATTGATGTGCCAGAAGAAGCCGTTCTGCTCCACATGCTCCACCTCTGCATCAGAGATAGAGGTCTGGCATACAGGACACCAGTTGATGATTCTGGACCCTTTATAGATGTAGCCTTTCTCATACAGCTTGACAAAGACCTCCAGGACCGCGCCGGAACATCCCTGGTCCATGGTAAAGCGTTCCCTGTCCCAGTCAGCGGATGACCCCAGCTTATGAAGCTGCTTTACGATTCTGGTGCCGTACTCATCTCTCCACTTCCAGCATTCCTTAAGGAATCCGTCCCGCCCTAAGTCTGCCTTGTCAACGCCTTCCTTCTTAAGCTTATCAATAACCTTGACCTCGGTGGCAATGGCGGCATGGTCCGTCCCCGGCTGCCACAGCGCCTCATAGCCCTGCATCCTCTTATAGCGGATCAAAATGTCCTGCATGGTATTGTCCAGGGCATGGCCCATGTGCAGCTGGCCAGTGATGTTTGGCGGCGGCATCACGATTGTAAACGGTTTCTTACTGCGGTTTACCTCTGCGTGAAAATACTTTCCGTCCAGCCACTTCTGGTACAGGCGGTCCTCGATGTCCGCCGGGTTGTAGGTTTTCTCCAGTTCTTTCATGGTTTGTTCTCCTTTTTTTAGATGGGTTTTTTAATAGGTTTTGATAACCTGAAAATAAAAAGCCCTTTGCCAATCCCGGTTAAGGGAAGGCAAAGGGCGGAGTGTCCGCGGTACCACCTTTGTTTTGCCGGATGCCCGGCAGTCTCATTGGGCCTTTAACGCAGGCCGGTCGGAAGCAGCTACACAAAAGAAAACGTTACATGGCGGCAAAACGGAAATGTCCGTCTGCCAGTCGTTCAGTTTTATCCTTCACCGCTCCAGTTCAGAAGCTACCTTCTATCATACTCTGCCCGGGCCGCCTTTCAGCCAGTGGACCGCCCTCTCTGATGGTTTATATGATGTACTCCTCTTCTTCATAACCGTTGTGTTTGATTGGATTGCTTTGTTTGCATGATTTGCATGTTTGGTTTATTTGCTTTGATTTATAATTATCAAGCATAATAATTATTGTGGGATTTGTCAAGTGTTTTTTGGTGAGGCTTATGCTGGCCTCCTCACTCTCAAAGCGTTTAAGGGACTCGTCCAGATACACCGATACTCCTTCCTTCACGCCAAAGGGGCACACGCCTCCCACGCTGTGGCCCACCATCTCCGTCACCTCGTCCGGCGACAGCATCCTGGCCTTTGTATGAAACTGCTCCTTATATTTATGGTTGTCCACCTTGGCGTCCCCCGCCGCCACGATCAGCACGGCCTTCTGGTCCACCATAAAAGATAACGTCTTGGCGATGCGGGCCGGCTCACATCCCACTGCCTGGGCTGCCAGCTCCACCGTGGCGCTGGATACCTCGAACTCATAAATCCGATCCTCCAGGCCGGCCTTTCTCAGATGTTCTTTTGCCATGTCAAACGCCATGATGTAATACCTCCGTTATTATCGTATTCTTAATCTCCGAACCTTCTCACGCCATATATACTCAGACCATCATCCGGTACTCCTGCTTCCACCTGCGCACCATCTCGGCCGCGCCGCTCATCCGTTTGATGGGATCCTTTTTAAATAATGCCCGCAGGGCCCTGACTTCCTCTGCCTGGCCTGCCTCCAGCGCAGCAAGGTCTATTTCCCCGCTCCACTTTCTCTTACGCTCATCCGTGAATACGGACTGGTACTTGTCCTTCACATCCAGCTCCGGCGCAAAGACAGTGAGGAAATAAATGCGTTTTAGCAGAGCATCATCCTTTCCCAGCTCATAGGCCTTGTCATAGCAGCTCAGGGCCTTGTGAAACTGGAACATCATGGCGTAGCAGGCGCCCAGGTTGTTGTAAACCTTTGCCAGAAACAGATCCTCCACCACCTTATCCCTGGGATATTCCAGAATCTTCCCATATCTGGCCGCCGCCTTGCCGTACTGCTGCTGTACGAACATATAATCCGCCCTCTGCTTTTCATACTGGGCCGGATGCAGGGCACGCAGGGCCGCTGTGGTCTGCTTGAATTTCTGTATTTCCTTGTCACTGTAATAATCGCATTCCGACAGGAACAGGGCCAGGACCTCCTCCGGTCTGGTGCCGGTTTCCACCAGCTTCTCCATTCGGCCTGCCAGATAATCCATATCCAAATCCTTACGGATAAAATCAATCAACAGATCATCCAGGAACTCATCCATCACCAGAACCGGATGGTTGTATACGATATAACACAGCTCCTGTGATGAGTGGATATGGATTCCCAGCACATCGATATAATACGGATGTTTCACAGGTTCCTGTCTGCAAAGTATCAGGCTCATAACTTCACCTCTTGTTTCACCACCGCGCCGGAGGATGGGAACAGCTCCCCGAATCCCTTGTCACGGATAGACATTGTCATGGTACCCTCATCTGTAAATGCCACCTTAAGCTCAACCCGGGTGGTCTTTGGAGGGCGTTCCGGAAATCCGGTCAGCGGAATCCTGACCAGCTTTTTCTTTTTGGAGTCCAGCGGACTGATGGTAAACTCTATCTCCTTCTGTCCGTCCACAATCAAATCCATGGAGCTTTTGGATTCATACCAGTTGTCGCCGTAGGAAGCAACCACCAGCTGGTTTTCCCGCCCTCTGCGCATGACCTTTAAGGACACCTCCGCCTTAAGCCTTCCCTCGCAGATAAATACATAGGGGTAGGAGGTCTCCTGGTGGGTATAATCAGCTCCCTTATAAGCCGCCCCCCTGGCAAAGAGACAGGACTCCACAAATACCTTTCTCCGGTTGCAGATTAACCGCATAAATCCGCCGGCCCAGTCCTGGCGCTCAAAGCCCTTACCCGTCAGAAACACCGTGGAAAACAGTTTCCTGTTTAAAAGCTTTTCGCCGCAGGCCGTCAGTATCTTATCTGCCAGACGGCTGCCTGAGGGCGAGTCCAGTATATCCAGGTTAAATGCCTCCTCCTGGTTCTGGGCCTCTGCCTGGACCATGTTGCGCCGCATACCCCTCTGCACCTTCATCTCATAATAGCACAGGCGTTCGCCGGACAGCTCAAACAGTCCCACCTGATTGGTCCACAGCTCTTTTTTCTGGCTCAGAACATAGTATATGAAGCCCTCGGTATGGCTGATAACATGGACCCTGTCCCTTGGTATCTCCAGATAGTCGGCACAGTACATCAGAGTGTCAAGCAGCCTGCAGTCCACGCTCTGAAGGGTAATGACCAGCTGCGCCACCTCATCTGTACCGAATTCCTTTCTGGGATAACCTAACATCTTCTCTATGAACAGCTTAAGCAGCGTACCTCCGCCGTAGCAGATGCCTCCGATGGTGGATGTCCCATCCTTGGCCGCCATCTTAAGAAGCTTATCCACGATGACTCCCTCTCCCAGCAGAGTGGCCGCATAGGCCTCCTCCCCTGAGAGCCAGACTTCCTCTTCCTTCCTCCGGCAGATGACCGTAGGAATGGTCCACGACTTTTCTTTATCATAACAGCATATCTGGGTATAGTCGTCATTTAAATCCAGACCAATCACTAGACCGTCCATAGACAGTTCCTCCATTACTCCATGGGAAACAGCCTGCCAAGCGCCGCCGACTTTTTGAGATAGTCTTCCATCGCGTTTAAAAGCCTGCTGTCATCCCTGTCTTTGATTGCCGCTCCCATCTCGTTCAGGCAGGCAAAACGGCTGTTCTCCTTTCCCTCCAGCTTATGGTCGCACTCCACCTGTCCCTCTGCCGCAAGCCTGCGGTGTCCGTCCAGATAGTCATATATCCTGTACTCCATGATCTCTCCCTCAAAGAGTACCTTTTGTTTCACAAAAATCCCCTGGTATACACGGCGGATGTCCTCACTGTGAAATCCTGTTTCCTCGGGCAGGATTCTCACCTGAAGCTCCGGATGAGCGTCTTTCCTGCCCCGGTACTCCACCATGGCCTTGTCCATGATATCCTCCGGCACCGGAATATGCTTTGACAGCTCCCTGGTATATGGAAATACCAGTCCTTCCTCCAAAAGCAGGGATGTCATGGTCTTTAACAGTTCCACATCCCCCTCCTCCACCTTGTCCAGCGTGGAAAAATACCGCGTCAGGGCCAGCAGGTAGATGGTGGGCATCCTGTCCTTGTCAAAGGTATTGCCCACTGCCTGCTTCAGATATTCAAACACCCTCTGGTCCATATCCTTTTCTTCCAGGAAGTACTGGACACTCTTCTGGGTAAAATACGCCTTTACCACCATTTCCCTGGTGGTCTTGCGTTTCATGTACAGTTCAAACACGGAATCCATCTGGTCGCAGCAGCCGGTAAACAGCATCTGCCCCAGCAGCCGCTCCTCCAGGTCATATGTCTCCACATGCTCCCTGACGCCCTGAATCAGCACCTCATACATCTGGGATACGGTTCCGTTGAAATGCTCACACAGATAGTCCAGGATCACGCTGTCATAGCACCCCTGGCAAAACACCTGATGGGACAGGCCCAGAAGCAGCTCGTCCTGGTCAAACAGGTTCATCAGTATGGTCTTGGTGCACAGCTTCATCAGCCGTGGCGTGGATATATACTGGCTTCCGTAATCCCGAATCATGTTATAAGCTTCCCGCATATAATTCTGGCTGATTAGGGTCTCGCATATCTGCTGCCTCTGCCTGGCAGCCATGGGCCTTTTATCAATCTGCACCAGATAGGCGCAGTTAAATACACCGTCGCCGTCCTTATCCTCAGACGCCTTCTGGCAGTAATAATCCGTCACCGCCTGCATCAGCCTGCCCTCAAAGACAGGGCTCAAATGCATCTGAGTCACGATCTCTTCCAGCAGCGCTGCCTCCTCGTCCGTTTCCACCCCGCGGTTCACAATATCCCTGCATTCGGAAAGCTTGAGCATGGGATGGTCCGGATATACCTCATAGCACTGGGCCAGCAGTTCCGGGCGGTCCATGACAGATACCTTCCAGTGCTTCACGTCCAGATACCGGTTGCCGTATGCGTCCTGAAACAGGAGGACGCTGCGGTCGGAAAACAGGGGCACATAAGCAGACTGGTTTTCCAGGAGAAATGCCTCCTCGTCCTCCAGCTCCTCATAGCGGACAATGACATACTTCATTCTGGAATCCCCGCACCAGATGCGGCAGGACTTAAGGATGCCGGGAAGAACCCTGGCCACCCGGCTGTCTATCATATCCTTATAAATCATGTGTTCGTAAATAACGGCCAGGGATCGGTTGATTCTGGACTGGAACAGCTGTTCCATGGCAAACTGCTCCATATGCCTGGTGTAGCTCTGGTACAGCTCCGCGGAAGGATTCATGTATTCCAATATATTCCGGTACAGCACCTGGCGGCTGTGCCTGTTCAAATCCTTATCATAGGAGAAATACAGCAGCACCTCCTTAGGCAGCAGGTGTCCGTAATCCTCCGGCAGTGAATAGAGGAAATACTCGTAGAGCCTGGTCAGGTTTACCCCCTGTTCCAGGGCCTTCTCGTACCAGGTAAATGCGTCCCTTTCCTTGCGGTCCCCTTTGATGAGCAGGCTGCACACTGCCTCCAGAATCTCCTGCTCCTCATATGTCTGGTACAGCTTTGCAAATAAGCATTCCACCAGCTTTCTGTAATGCTTAAGCTCCAGTGCCAGTCCCGCTGCCCTCAGGGCGGTCAAACGGCTGACGATTCCTTTCTGTACACCCAGATACAGCGCCTGTATCTCAAAATCGCCCAGTCGCACAAACAAATCCGGATGGGCTTCCATCAGACGGCAGGCCGATGCATAGAGGAACGGGCTGCTGCAGCCCTGATTGAAAAGTGATGCCATGGACCGGTACAGCTCCAGAGGATTCTGGGCCATGGTTTCGTCCAACTTCATCAGCATCAGGAAGAGATAAGGCCGTATCTCCCCATCCTCCCATAAAAGCTTGCGTATATAGCGGACCAGGGATTCCTTCTGCTGGACAGACGGCTTGATTTCCAGGCGCAGATACTGGTAGAAGCAGTATAATTCAACCTGCTCTTCCCTGTGGGCCAGCACATGGTCCCTGGCGTCGTCTAAAGCCAGGGAGGCATTGTCCTCCCTGCCGTTTAATATAAGAAGCTCTGCCTGTATCAGTTTGGCCCTCTCGTCCCCCGGAAAATCAGCTCTGAGATGCTCTGTCTCCTTCATCATCTGGTTCAGGAGAAGGGCCGGCTCATAAACCCCTGCCTCATAGTCCAGACGCAGAGCCAGGTATTTATATAAGCTCCCATGGTCCATGAACCGGTCCGCCCCGGATTCCCGCTCCGCGCTGCCGGCTCCGCGCTGCCCCTCCGCCTCCACGGAAAGAAGGAATTCCTCCCCCATGGATTTAATGCGGATGCACCCAAAATTCCTTCCCCTGTGAAGCCTGGACGGTATAATGCGGTATCCCGCCCTGCACCGGCCCTGGACAAAATCCTGGTCTGTAATCCGGGAGGTCCCCAGTTCAATGAAGGGAGCATCCGCGGTTATGTCCGCCGACACATACCCCCAGGTTCCTGCCGAAATATCTATATAATCTTCCGCGATTCCGGTCAGATTCTCATAGGTCCTGGTTCCGGTCTCCAGCGTAAGCTTTACCGGTTCCTTCACCTGCAGGGCCACCAGGAATTCCTCCAGCAGATTCCTTCTGCCGGCCCTTCCCTTTAACCCGTCATAGATGGTACGGACCCGGGAATCCTGCATGAAGGGGGCCTCTGTAAAATCCTGATATTCAAACATCCTCAGCGCCTTTTCCAGGTCCTTCTTAGCCAGCAGCCCAAAGTCCCTGGGAGTCTTTAAGTTTCCCAGAACCTCCCCTGAATCACCGGCCTGTACGCGCAAAGAATAAGGAATCTCCCTCTCACCGCCATTGGTGACCAGGTAAAAAGATCCCTTGATTTCGTCCCCATGCTCTGAAAAATCCACGTTGACTTCATATATAATCCGGTTGCGAAGCCCGCCAAAGGCGCTGTTCACCACCCGGACCCTTTCATGGCTGGAATACACCAGCCCTTTTATATGCAGGTTATTGCCGCTGCTCACCAATATCTCGCCACGGATGACCTCACCCGCGGGAACCGAAGCCTCCACCCGTTCCGGTGTCAGCACCAGCTCCGGCGAACCATTGTCAATGATTCCCCTGGCCAGACGGTTAATACGTTCCCTCATAGTACCACCTGTATCTTTATCCTTCTGTGTAAAATGTCCGCACTTACGTAACATGATATCACATTTTGGGTGGTTTTAAAAGTTTTAATTACATCTTTTGTACAAACCATGGGTTCCATGTTCTTCCATTTCCCCTTTGTTCTCCCCCTCCCCGGTTCGCACCGCCGCACAAGCGCCGCCATACCCAGATGATTTCAAAAATGCAGGTCTGGCAAACCGCACCAATTTCAAAAGGAACTTGATAAACACTTACAAAATTGTTATGATATATAAAAATGCATTTTTGTGTTTCTACTATGATAATGAAAAGGACGGAACGGATTATGACAACCAATGAGAAAGCACTGCTGCTCCACGAGGAATGGAAGGGAAAACTTGAAACCACATCAAAAGCAAAGGTCGCCTCCAGGGAAGACCTAGCCCTTGCCTATACCCCGGGCGTTGCCGAGCCCTGCAAGGTGATTGCCGCCGACCCGGAGGCGGCTTACCGGTATACCATCAAATCCAACACCATTGCCGTTGTATCCGACGGAAGCGCCGTACTGGGCCTGGGCAGCATAGGTCCTCTGGCAGCCATGCCTGTCATGGAGGGAAAGGCTGTGCTCTTTAAGGAATTCGGCGGTGTCAACGCCTTCCCCATCTGCCTGGATACCCAGGACACCCAGGAAATCATTGAGACCGTTGTGCGCATCGCTCCCGCCTTTGGCGGCATTAACCTGGAGGACATCTCGGCCCCCAGATGCTTTGAGATAGAGGAGGCATTAAAAGAGAGACTGGACATCCCGGTGTTCCACGACGACCAGCACGGCACTGCCATTGTGGTCCTGGCCGGCGTTATCAACTCCCTTAAGCTGACCGGCAAAAAGAAGGAAGATTGCCGCGTGGTAGTAAACGGCGCCGGCTCCGCGGGCATTGCCATCACAAAGCTGCTGCTGACCTATGGATTCGTCCATATTACCATGTGCGATAAGAGCGGCATCCTGAGCAGGGGCGCAGAGGGCCTGAACTGGATGCAGGAAAAGATGATGGACGTGACCAACTTGGATCACAGGACCGGTACCCTGGCAGATGCCATGAAGGGCGCTGACATCTTCGTGGGCGTGTCTGCTCCCGGAATCGTGACCCAGGACATGGTGGCATCCATGAATAAGGACGCCATCCTCTTTGCCATGGCAAACCCCGTACCGGAAATCATGCCTGATCTGGCAAAGGCTGCCGGGGCGCGTGTGGTCGGGACCGGCCGTTCCGACTTTCCCAACCAGGTAAACAACGTGGTGGTTTTCCCCGGAATCTTTAAGGGCGCGCTGGAAGGCCGTGCTTCTGCCATCACCGAGGAAATGAAACTGGCTGCCGCCGAAGCCATTGCAGGACTGGTGGACGGGAGGGATTTAAACGACGAGAACATACTTCCCGAAGCCTTTGACCCCCGCGTGGCAGATGTGGTCAGCAGCGCGGTAAAGGACCACATTAGAAAATAATAAGAAAACCCTGATGGAGCGTGTGTGATATGCTTACTGAACCTATGACCTTGTACAAACTGATGAATCTCTATATGTTGAAGCAGGTGAACTTCCCCCTGACGAACGCCCAGCTCACCAACTTTTTCACAGAGCATGAATACACCACCTATTTCACCCTCCAGCAGGCATTAAATGAGCTGGAAGACGCCGGCCTGGTCCACAAGGAGGCCAGCCACAACAGCACCCGTTATGACATCACCAGGGAAGGCGAGGAAACCCTCAACTTCTTTGGCAAGAACATATCCTCCGCCATCATTGAAGACATGAACCAGTACCTCAAGGAGAATAAGTTCCGTCTCCGGGAGGAGGTGGGAACCACGGCCGACTTCTACAAGGGAACCAATCAGGACTACATTGTCCACTGTGAGGTCCGCGAGAATAAGACCACCCTGATTCGTCTGGATTTGTCTGTTCCCGACAGGGAGCAGGCAGAATCCATGTGCAATACATGGAAAACAAAAAGCCAGGAAATCTATGCCCATGTCATGCGGTCACTTTTATCCTGACTTGCTGTGCCGGTATACCTGCTTCCACCGGGAAGCGTTTTCACTAAAAAGAGATTTGTTCCAATAACAGCTCTAAAATCTGCCGGGCATTTGCGTCCGGCTTTTTTTCGCATATATCATAGATGGTTGCTGCCAGCCTGAAATTCTCCCCCAGGTTCCGGATGACCCATTCCCTGGATTCACCGGCCTTTCTCAGGCGTAAGATTTTCGCTATGAGGAACAGGTATTCCTTTTCCTGGTCCGGGACGGGTTTGACGGCTTCCTGCTTGGCTGCCGGCTGTCCCCCGTATCTGGCTGCCATGACCGCGCCCTTTGCCTTATCCGTCTGGCCCGCGCCCTTTGCCTGCTTCTGCTTATAGCGTTTCTGATGCTTTTCATACTTGCTGGCTTTGGCCTTTTCCCTCTGGCTGGTGGCTGCTCCCGGCGTCCCGTACCCATGTTCCAGCCAGATAGTCTCCACCTCATACGTTCCTTCCTCAATGGTCATCACGGCCATGGAAAGGGGCAGGGTAAAACGCTTATAACCGCAGCTTCCCGGATTCAGCCAAAGCCTTCCGCTGATTTCCTGCTGATAATACATATGGGAATGGCCGAATATGACCACCTGAATATCCTTGAGCACGCTGGGAATATCCACTCTTTCGTGAGCCATGATAAATTTGACCCCTCCGATTTCAAACCGGTTCACCTGTCCAAGGCCCCCGGACCATCCCCTGTCGTTATTTCCCCTTACCGCGTACAGTGGCTGGTCCACATTCAGCTTATGATACAGCATCTGATTGTCGAAATCCCCTGCATGGACAATCACATCGCAGGTTTCGAGAATCCTCTCCACCTCCGGCCGGAGCACTCCATGGGTGTCCGCCATGACAGCCACCCGTATTGGTCCCGTTTCCATTACATAATACCTCCAGATACAGCCCTGCGCGTCTGCAATCCCATCACCCCGGGCTGTCTTATTTTATTTCATACCTTTATCTATTATACGCTAAATGCCGGATATGTCGAGCTGAATCTGACAGGATTCACCTGTAAATCTGCCAGATATGCTCTGACCGGAATTCGGAATGTGAGGATTTATTAGGTGAGGAAAAGGGACAGCTGACCATAGCGGTGGCCCTGATGCGTGGCTCCTGCCTGGTGGCGGCCCCGGGCCATCCCCTGGCGGAAAAAGCCATGGTCAGGGAAGGCTTTCGCTATCCCTGGGTGGATATCACATATACAGAGCATGAACCCTACATTCTGCACCCCCGGGACCAGACCACGGGCCGGATATCCGCAGGGCCGGTATATTCCGTCTTACGGAAGGTATTTTTTCGAGCCGGTGAAGGAGACTTACCGGTAGCGTAAAGGCCTGATTTCCTGCGGGCAATACTCGTCTGTCAGGAAACCGGGCCTTTCTTCTCTTTATTAAATCAATTTTTTTAACAGGAATAGGGGCAGCCTACAGGCTCCCCTCAATAAGATCCCATATATCATCCCTGCCCTGCTTTGTCTCTGCCGAAAAAGGAATGATGATGCCGTCCTTTTCCATTCCCAGGCCTTCCCGCACCATCTTCACGTGCTTTTGTACCTGGCTGCGGTTAATCTTGTCCAGCTTGGTGGCAATGATGACGGGATAGTATCCGTTAAAGATAATCCATTCATACATCAGCTTGTCGTTAGCCGAGGGCTCGTGGCGGATATCAATGAGCAGGAATACCATCTTGAGCATCTGGGAATTCCTGAGATACCGTTCTATCATCTTGCCCCATTTTTCCTTGACCTCAACCGCTATCTTGGCATAGCCGTAACCCGGCAGGTCCACGTAGTACAATGCCCCGTTGATGTTGTAAAAATTGATGGTCTGGGTCTTTCCCGGCTGCGAGGAGGTCCTTGCATAGGCTTTGCGGTTCATCAGCGCGTTGATGAGGGATGATTTTCCCACATTGGACTTGCCCGCAAATGCAAACTCCGGCAATGTATTCTCCGGCAGCTTGCTGGTCACGCCGCAAACTGTTTCCAGATTCACGTCTCTTATTATCATATCTGTTTCTCCTAATTCCTATCCGCGCTCTAAACAAATGCCTCCGACACCACATCCTCCATGGCCTTTACATACACAATGTCCAGTCCTTTGGTGATTTCTTTGGACAGCTCCGCCATATCCGGCCGGTTCTTGTCAGGTACCAGTACCTTCTCTATATGGGCCATCTTGGCTGCCAATATCTTTTCTTTCAGTCCTCCGATGGGCAGGACCCGTCCCCGGAGGGTTATCTCCCCGGTCATGGCCACCTTGGCCTGGACGCTTTTACCTGTCACCGCGGACAGCATGGCTGTAGCCATGGTGATTCCCGCGGATGGTCCGTCCTTTGGCACAGCGCCCTCCGGGATATGGATGTGGAGATCATGCTTCTCAAAATAATCGTCGGCAATCCCGTATTCCGGGCACACGGACCGCACATAGGTCAAGGCTGTCTGGGCGGATTCCTTCATCACATCACCCAGCTGTCCGGTCATCAGAAGGCTTCCCTTGCCCGGCATCACATTGACTTCTATCTGAAGGGTATCGCCTCCCACACTGGTCCAGGCCAGGCCGCGGACAATACCGATTTCATCTTCCTCATTGGCATTTTCAAAGGTCACCTTTTCCTTGCCCAGATATTTTTCCAGATTGCTCTCCGAAATCTTGATGGACTTCTTCTTATCCTCCAGGAACTGTCTGGCTGCCTTGCGGCAAACATCCCCAATGCGGCGCTCCAGATTCCTGACGCCCGCTTCCCTGGTGTAGTTGTGTATGATTTTTTCCAGGCTCTTATCGGAAAATGTAATCTGGCTGTCCTTCAGCCCGTTGCGCTCCATCTGCTTTGACACCAGGTAGTCCCTGGCTATGTGAAACTTCTCATTTTCCGTGTAGCTGTTGACCTCAATCAGCTCCATGCGGTCCAGCAGGGGACCCGGTATGGTCTGGGTGGTGTTGGCCGTGGCAATAAACAGTACCTGGGACAGGTCAATGGGAAGTTCCACATAATGGTCCCTGAATTTCACATTCTGTTCCCCGTCCAGTACCTCCAAAAGCGCGGAGGAGGTATCGCCCTTGTAATCGCTGCTGACCTTGTCAATCTCATCCAGAAGCATCAGAGGATTGCTCACACCGGCCTGGCGCATGCCTTCCACAATACGGCCGGGCATGGCGCCCACGTAGGTTTTCCTGTGTCCCCTGATTTCCGCCTCGTCCCGGACACCTCCCAGGCTGATGCGCACGTATTTCTTATTCAGGGCTCTTGCCACAGACCGGGCAATGGATGTCTTGCCGGTTCCGGGAGGTCCCACCAGACAGATGATAGGGCTGGTGCCCTTCTTAGTCAGGGCGCGGACAGCCAGGTATTCCAGGATCCTCTCCTTTACCTGTTCCAGTCCGTAGTGGTCCTCGTTGAGTATCTTCTCGGCATGTTTGATGTCGTCATTGTCCTTGGACATCTTCTTCCATGGCAGGTCCAGCAGGGTTTCCACATAGGTGCGCAGCACATTTGCCTCTTGGCTTCCGGCCGGCATATTGCGGAAACGCTCAATCTCTTTGTGGAGCTTTTCCTTTACTTCCTTGTCAGCCTTCAGTGCGTCCAGTTTCTTCTGGTATTCGTCTGCATCCGACACAGCATCCTCTCCCAGCTCCTGGCGGATAACCTTCATCTGCTCCCTGAGGATGTATTCCTTCTGGTTCTGGTCGATATCAGCCTTTACCTTTTCCTGGAACTCCTGCTTAATCCTGTATATCTCCATTTCAGTCAGCAGAGTATGCATCACTACCTCATACCTGGCTGACAAAGAGCTGTTCTCCAGCACCGTCTGGCGGATGGTATAATCCCATGGCAGCTGAATGGCAATCTGGTCCAGCATCTCATTCAGATCTGTAATAATCAGCAGATTGGGCAGAATCTCCTTCGTAATCTTGGAATTAACTCTTCCATATTCTTCCAGCCTGTCCTTCAGGATGCGCAGCATGGCCTCCTGAGTCAGGCTGTCCAAATCATCCTCCTCCGCTTCTATGGCTGCTATCTCGCCCATCATGGCCGATTCCTCGGCTTCCAGACACAGAAGCTCAGCGCGCTCCAGTCCTTCCACCAGCACGCGTACCACCTTGCCCGGCAGTTTCACCAGCTGCTTCACCACCGCCACAGTACCCACCTGGAACAAATCCCCCTGCTCCGGCTCCACGATTTCAGGATGTCTCTGGGCCACAAGGAACAGTTTCTGGTCTCCCACCATGGCCCGCTCTACGGCGGCCACTGATTTCGGCCTGTTTATATCGAAATGCAATACCATACCCGGAAGTATGGTCAGCCCCCTGAGGGCCACCACGGGCATCGTAATCACTTGTTCTCCCATTCTCAATCTTCCCCTCTTGTATCTTAACCATTTGAAAAGCCGCTGCAATGCAGGTGCCGGACCGGCCGGAAAACAAGCCTTCTGGTCCGGGTCATATCTGATTTGCAGCGGCCCTTTCTCTCTTCTAAATTGTCACAGGAGCATGACAGCCTACGCAATTTCTCCTGTCTTACTGTCCCCCCTAAGCCGTTCTGACAACGGTTTTCGGGCAGATGCAGGAGGCATGTCGCGGTATACTAATTCCGGCTGTCCTGCCTTTCTCACTACGTCTCTGGTAATGGTACAGATTCCGATAGAATCATCGGACGGAATCTCATACATAAGGTCCATCATCACTGATTCAAGGATAGAGCGCAGTCCTCTGGCGCCAATCTTGCGGTCTACTGCCAGCTGTGCAATTTCCTCCAGAGCCTCCTGAGTAAATTCCAGCTTCACATTGTCCAGCTCAAACAGCTTCTGGTACTGCCTCATCAGGGCATTTTTCGGCTCTGACAGGATGCGCACCATAGCTTCCTTTGTCAGCTGTTCCAGAGAAACCATCACAGGCACGCGGCCTATGAACTCGGGAATCAGCCCGAACTTGGTCAAATCCTTTGGCTCCACCTTCTTGAGCAGCTCATCGATGTTCAGGTCGTTCTTGTTTGTCACCTCGGCGTTGAAACCAATGGAACCGGCGCTGAGACGCTGCTCCACGATCTTCTCCAGGCCATCAAAGGCACCGCCGCAGATAAACAGGATGTTGGTGGTATCAATCTGAAGAAGCTCCTGGTGCGGATGCTTCCTGCCGCCCTGAGGCGGAACACTGGCAACTGTACCCTCCAGAATCTTGAGAAGCGCCTGCTGGACGCCCTCGCCTGAAACATCCCTGGTGATGGATACATTTTCGGACTTCTTGGTAATTTTATCAATTTCGTCAATATATATAATGCCGTATTCGGCACGGGAGATGTCATAGTCGGCTGCCTGGATAAGCTTTAACAGAATGTTTTCCACATCCTCGCCCACATATCCAGCCTCTGTCAGTGCAGTTGCGTCCGCAATGGCAAAGGGAACATTGAGAATCTTAGCCAGGGTCTGGGCCAGATAAGTCTTGCCTGAACCCGTGGGCCCTAACATGAGGATGTTGCTCTTCTGTACATCCACGTCCATGTTCTGGCATGCCGTCACCCTCTTGTAGTGATTGTAAACCGCAACGGACAACACCTTCTTGGCGTCATCCTGTCCGATGACATATTCGTCTAAAAATGCTTTGATTTCCTTTGGCTTCAGAAGACGTATATCGGCCAGCGCGGGGCTCTCCCCTTCATCCTGGCCTTCCAGCTCCTCTTCCAGAATCTCAGAGCACAATTCTATGCACTCGTCACAGATATACACATTGTTGTTGCCTGCTCCGGCAATCATCTTTCGTACCTGATCCTGTGTCCTTCCGCAGAAGGAGCACCGAATCGTGTCATCTGGTCTCATTGGCATACGATACCTAACCTTTCATATCCTTTACTTGCTGTTTTACGTTACCGGCCTGATGCCTCAGCGCTGGGCTGCAGCACTAATGATGTGCGATGATTTCATCAATAAGGCCGTATTCCTTGGCCTCCAATGCAGACATATAATTGTCACGCTCCGTATCGCGCTCAATCACTTCCAGGGGCTTCCCTGTGTTTGCTGCCAGGATTTCGTTTAATTTCTTTCTTGTCTTTAAGATATTCTCAGCCACAATTTTAATCTCGGTGGCCTGGCCCTTGGCCCCGCCCGAAGGCTGATGAATCATGATTTCCGCATTAGGCAGAGCAAAACGCTTGCCCTTGGCCCCTCCGGAAAGAAGGAACGCGCCCATGCTGGCTGCCATGCCGATACAGATGGTAGACACATCGCACTTAATATAATTCATGGTGTCATAGATGGCAAATCCCGCGGATACGGAACCGCCCGGGCTGTTGATATATAGATGGATATCCTTGCCCGGGTCCTCTGACTCCAGGAATAAGAGCTGTGCCACCACAAGGCTTGCGGACACATCGCTTACTTCCTCGCCCAGGAATATGATCCTCTCCTTCAGTAATCTTGAATAAATGTCATAAGAACGCTCGCCGCGGCTGGTCTGCTCAATGACATAAGGTACTAAACTCATTTAACCATCCTCCTAGTTATAGGCACTTGGCGCCTGTCATTCAGACACCTGTGTGCAATTCATGTCATCCCTGCCAGGAGCGGCATCTCACCGCCCGGACAAAATGACGTTCACTTATAAGAAACCAGGGAGATTCAAAGCCAGGTAAATAAGCGCTGTGAACCCCCCGTATCATATGTGAATTATACCAGTTTTGCTTCTGCCACCAGGAAATCAACCGCTTCCTGAACAGCAATATCTTCCTTCATCTGGTCCTTATCACGGTCTGACATATAACCTTTTAACTTGTCAGCCTCCATCTGGTAAGCGGCCGCCATCTTGGCAATCTCCTCATCCAGTCTTTCGTCGGAAACCTGCAGGTTCTCAGCCTTTACAACTTCCTCAAGCACCAGTCTGGTCTGGATTCTCTTTAAGGCCTGTGGCTTCATCTGCTCTCTCATCTGCTCCATGGTCATACCTGTATACTTCATGTACAGATCCATGGACAGACCCTGGCTCTCCATACGGCGGGCTGTATCCTGAACCATGTTGTCAATCTGGCCTTCCACCATCCTGTCAGGAATCTCCATGGAAGCGCCTGCCACTACTTTGTCAACTACACGGTTCTCGTTTTCGGAAGCAGCTTCTTTCTGCTTTCTCTCAAGAATCTTTGACTCAATATCCTTCTTGTATTCATCCAGAGTGTCAAATTCAGAAACCTCTCCTGCAAACTCATCATCCAGTTCCGGAAGTTCCTTTACCTTGATTTCCTTTACAGTCACCTTAAAGGTTGCCGGCTTTCCGGCCAGTTCAGCCGCATGATACTCTTCCGGGAAGGTTACGTTAATCTCGCACTCTTCTCCGATGTTCTTGCCAACCAGCTGCTCCTCAAATGTATCGATAAAGGAATGGGAACCAATGGTCAATGGGTAATCAGCTGCCTTGCCGCCATCAAATGTCTTGCCGTCAACAAATCCCTCAAAGTCGATGACGGTCTGGTCGCCGTCAGCAACCGGTCTGTCCTCTACGGTCAGAAGTCTTGCGTTCTGCTCCTGAACCTTCTTGAGCTCTGCTTCCACATCCTCCGGCTTAACAGCTGCATCCACCTTCTCTACCTCGATGCCCTTGTACTCGCCCAGGGTCACTTCCGGCCTTACGGCTACGGTTGCGGTATAGATGAACGGCTTGTCCTTGCCAATCTGATCTACGGCAACTTCCGGTCTAGAAACGATCTCCAGTCCGCTTTCATTCATTGCCTCCATGCAGGTTGCGTTGATGGCTTCATCAGCGGCATCCTCATAAAAAATGCCTTCGCCATACATCTTTTCAATCACGGCGCGAGGTGCTTTGCCCTTACGGAAGCCTGGAATATTAAACTTGTTCTTGCTCTTATTGAAGGCTTTTTTCATTGCATCCTCAAACTGCTCCGCGCTTAACTCTATTGTCAGTTTGGCCATGTTTTTTTCTAATTTTTCTACTTGTACACTCATTTTTACGGGTTCCTCCTTAAAATATATGTGGTTCGCCCATAATCCATGAGGGCGCTACACTTCAATGTACCATTATAGCATGCTCATTTTAAAAACACCAGCGTTTTTTACAAAATAAACTTCCATTCCATCCCACATCCATATGATATAGAACAGAACAGGAGTTTTTCTCATCCGGATACTATTTCCAGTTATACTGGATTGCCGCTGCAATCTTCTGGGCCTGCTGGGGACCCTGAAGCAGGCGAATCAGTTCCAGTCCCATGTCAAGGGCAAATCCCAGGCCCCTGCCGGTGGTGATGTTGCCGTCCGTCACAACACCCTGGCTGGTGTAGGACACGCCTGTAAGCTGGTCCTCAAATCCCGGATAGCAGGTGGCCGTCCTGCCCTTTAAGAGCCCCATGCTCCCCAGGATGCTTGGCGCCGCGCAGATGGCCGCAATCCTTCTGCCCTGCTTGTTGGCGCACTCCACAGCCGCCCTCAGACCCTTATGTGCTTTCAGATTGTTTGTTCCCGGCATTCCTCCGGGCAAAAACAGCACATCTGACACATCCGGATCCACATCATCAAACAGGGCGTCAGTCACCAACTCAATTCCATGAGAACCAATTACTTTCCTGTCTCCTGTAACAGACACCAGTGTCACCTCCACACCGGAACGCCGGAGCACGTCCACAACCGCAAGACATTCAACCTCTTCCAGTCCATCCGCAAGAAATGCATAAACCTTTGCCATGATAATCTCCCTTTCCGCCATTTATCGCATAGTAATTTTATTTTATCATTTATCACTTTTCAGGAAAAGAGTTAAATGATATGATTGTAAAATGGAAAAAATAAAAATAGTTAGTAAAATCCACTAATCGACAATCACAGCAAGGAGGTTTTCCCATATGGAAATCGAACGTAAATTCCTGGTTCCCTGTCTTCCGGAGGGCTATGACACCCATCCCTTCCACCAGATTGAACAGGCCTATCTCTGCACTGACCCGGTAGTCCGCATCCGCCAGGAGGATGAGGACTTCTGCCTCACCTATAAGGGCAAGGGACTCCTGTCCAGGGAAGAATACAACCTTCCGCTGACCCGCGAAGCCTACGCCCACCTGCTTCCCAAGGCCGACGGCTCCGTACTCACCAAAAAGCGTTATCTCATCCCTCTGGATAACTCAGATCATCTGACCATTGAGCTGGACGTCTTTGAAGGCCGCTACGCCGGCCTCGTCCTGGCCGAGGTGGAATTTACCACCGAAGAAGAAGCCATGTCCTTCCAGCCCCCGGAGTGGTTTGGGAGGGATGTTACGTTTACCAGGGAGTATCAAAATAGCAGGTTGGCTTGTGGATGGTAGTAGATGCAGGGGAGGGGGAGGTTCCTCCGTCCGTGAGGGAAAGGGAGAGGGGGATTGGGATACAGCTGCGGGGCTAGTATTTTATATGCTAAGCGTGTAGTTCTTGGACGGTGGAAAGCGGCGTTAAGAGGCTGGCTGACAACTGTTTGAGCTCAGTACCTAAATATAAAAAGAGGCTTGGCCGCGAGTTTTGGCAGCCAGCCTCTTGTATTTAGCCGATTTTCAGCGTCCTAGAAATACTAGTCCCGCAGCCGTATCCACAGCCCCCAGACTTATTTCAATCACGGACGGAAGCACCTAACTTCCCACTACTTCTTCTGTACGTACTTCAAGCAGTCAAGTGTTACAGCGGTTATGATGATGATACCTTCAAATACGAACTGAAGGTTTGTGTCGATACCGAGAATGGTAAGGGAGTAGATGAGCACGGTGAATATAAGCACGCCGACTACTACGCCTGAAATCTTACCGATACCGCCTGTAAAGGATACGCCGCCGACCACGCAGGCTGCGATTGCATCCATCTCCCAGCCCTGCCCGTAAGCAGCGGAGCCGGAACCTACCATTCTTGCGCATTCCAGCCAGGATCCGAATCCGTAAAGGATGCCTGCCAGAATGAATGCTCCCATGGTTACTCCGAATACGGAGATACCTGAAACAGCTGCTGCTTCCGGATTGCCGCCTACTGCGTATAAATTCTTGCCGAAGGTGGTCTTGTTCCAGATGAACCATACGATTACGATGGCAGCCACTGCCCACAGGATAATGGTTGGGAACCCGTTTATTTTTGGAATAATCATCTTTGGAATAGCCGGTTCAATGGCGCCAAAGGATACACCCTTTGTGGCATATGTTACAAGTCCAAAAATGACCAGCATGTTGGCCATGGTTGAAATGAACGGATGCATCTTGAATTTAGCGGTAAAGAAACCTCCGATGGCCGTAAAGCATGTACATAAGATGATACACATTACCAGGGCAAATACCACTCTTACTCCAATGGGCATGCCTGTGAAGTCAAACACGTGTCCGAACACAGCGCCTGTGTTGATGCCCTGATGCATGATGATTGTCGCGGTGGTCATGCCCATACCAACCATACGTCCTATGGAAAGGTCCGTACCGGTAAGGAGGATGAGTCCGGCAACGCCCAGAGCCAGGAACATTCTCGGAGAAGCCTGCTGCAAGATATTTAAAACGTTATTATAGGTAAGCAGCTGAACATTCTTTATCACCGGCGCAGCGATACACAGTCCGATGAAAATCAGGATAATAGCGATATACAGTCCATTCTGCAGTAAGAATGTCCTGCGGTTGAATGTATATTTATAGTTCTCCCATTTCTGCGCCCTGGTCTCCATGAAGGTGAATTTAGACAGGCGGAGCATGTCAATCAGGTGATACTGCCAGACAAATGCCGCATGCCTTCTGTCCTTGATCCGCTGAAGCTCCTTGTCCAGGTCCATCTTTGCGTCAAACAGGCGGTTCTTATGAACATACTTCTCATCCTTTATCTCCTGATGGTCCGTAAGCTTTGAGAGGGTATTTTCATGTTCTTTGTTCAGTTCCGCAACTTTAATGTCGTATTTTTCCTTTGCAAGCGCTTTTTCCCGCTCACAGCTTTCCTTTAACGGCAGATAATAATCCTTATCAAAATGTGCCTTAAGGTAACTCTCCGCATCGGAGATTAATTTTGCAATCTCATCCTTGTTCTTTGCCTCAACAGCCTTTGCTTTTTCCATCTCCGCGCTGTTAGCCGCAATTCTGTTTTCCCTTTCTTCCTTTGTAAGGGAACGGTCTCTCTTTGTTGCATCAATACTATTTTGCAGAGTGACTACCCTGTTTGTGCCGTCCTCTCTGAGACTGTCGATTTTTTTCTGAATTTCGCCAACATAATCCTCAATTGGCTGGCGCAGCTGCATTTCCTGTTCAGCCGTAAGAGTCTCATTGTTTCCTTTCGCCATATCCATGAATCCCCCTTATAGGTATTTTGCACTGAGCCTTAAAAGTTCTTCCTGATTTGTCTCTTTTGTATTAACAATTCCGGAAAGACGTCCATTTGACATAACACCAATACGGTTTGTAATTCCGAGAATCTCCGGCATCTCAGAAGAAACAACGATGATTGTCTTCCCCTGCTTCGCCATATTGATGATAAGCTCATATATTTCATACTTTGCGCCCACGTCGATTCCTCGTGTAGGTTCGTCCATCATAAACACCTGCGGACTGCGCTCCAGCCACTTTCCGAAAATGACCTTCTGTTGATTTCCGCCGGAAAGGCTGGAAATCATATCGTCGGGGCCCATGCACTTGGTGTGCATGATCTTGATTTCGTTTGACGTGGCCTTTATCATCTTTGCATCGGAAAGCGCTATGCCCGACATATACTGCTGCAGATTGGCAATGGTGGTATTAAAGGTAAGGTCCCCTTTTAAAAACAGGCCATTTGCCTTCCGCTCCTCGGTAATCATGGCAAAACCATGCTCCATGGCTTCCTTTGCGCTGCTGAAATTCATAAGACGGTTATTAAAATAAACACGTCCCGCCGCTCTGGTGCGGACACCAAAGATTGTTTCCAGAAGTTCCGTGCGCCCTGCTCCTACCAGACCGTACAGCCCGAATATTTCTCCTTCTTTTACGTCAAATGAAACATCCTGCAAGTGAGGCTCAAACTTTGTGGACAGATTCTGGATGGACAGAATCACATCACCGGGGGTATTGTCAACAGGCGGGAACCGGTTATCAAGGGAACGGCCGACCATTGCCGCAATCAGCTCATTCATGTTTGCATCCTTGGTGCTCTTTGTCATAACCAGATTGCCGTCCCGAAGCACTGATATCTCATCGCAGATTTCAAAAATCTCATCCATCTTGTGGGAAATATAAATCAGGGCGATTCCCTGCTCCTTTAACATCCTCATCATCTCGAAGAGCTTATTAACCTCCTGCACGGTCAGGGAGGATGTAGGCTCATCCAGAACAATCACCCTTGAATTGTAGGAGATGGCCTTGGCGATTTCGCACATCTGCCTCTGTGATACGGACATGCGGCTCATGGGCTGAGTGAGGTTAACGGTCATTCCCAATTTTCTAAAGAGCTCGGCTGCTTCCTTTTTCATCCTGCCTTCATCAATTACACCCATGGAATTGACCGGATAACGTCCGAGGAATAAATTGTCAATTACATTCCGTTCCAGACACTGATTCAATTCCTGGTGAACCATTGCAATGCCGTTTTCAAGAGCATCCTTTGGTCCGGAAAAGCTTACTTCCCTGCCGTTCAGGAAGATATTTCCCTCGTCTTTCTGGTAGGTGCCGAAAAGGCACTTCATCATGGTTGACTTACCAGCTCCGTTCTCACCCATAAGCCCCATAACGGTTCCGCGCTTCACATCCAGGCTGATATGGTCCAGAACTCTGTTCCGGCCGAAGGACTTGCTCATACCGCGTATTGATAAGACGATATCATCTTTCTTATCTGCCATTATTTTACTCCTGTATATGTAGATTGATAGGTTTCAATTTTAATATTAGGGAGAATTTCTTCTCCCTAATAACAGTACATCTTTATTTCAATGAATATTACTGCTCAAGCAGAGATGTGTATGAAGCTGCATTGTCTGTCTTAACCATGTTGATGGCAAATGCGTCATACTGGCTTGGATTTCCAAGACGGTTTGTAATATTGGACTCTGTCTGCCCGTCGCCGCCGATGTAGTCAACCTTAAGGTTGAGAAGCTTATCGTATTTCTGAAGCAGAGGCTGATAGGTCGATCCAAGGAAGTTATCAGCTGAGTTGTAGATATTCAGCCATACATTCTTTGTGGCATGGGCAGCCTCATCCAGCTGATTGGATACAGGTGCGTATACCATTGTGGAATCTGTGAAATCTGTATAATTTTCAGCGGTAACAGCAACGTTCAGTGCGTAGTAGGAACGCTCATCTGCCTTGTAAACATATACATCAGAACTCAGGACATTGCCTGCATCGTCTGCTGTGCCGATACCTGTATCAATATCAACTCCGTCCAGTGCGTTGCGCAGTACGCGAAGAGTCAGGTAAGCCTGTACGTCTGCATGCTGGCTGATAGTGCCGCCGTAGCCCTCTGCGATAGCTGCTACTGCGTCGCTGTTTGCGTCATAGCCAAATGTAGGAACCTTGTTGTCCTTGGACCATGCGTTGAACATGGACATGCCCATACCGTCGTTATTGGATGCAACAACATCAATCTGATCGCCAAAAGAGGAAGACCATGTGCCGATTGCATTGCCTGCTGTGGCAGCATCCCATGTAGCTCCTGCGGAGTTCTTCATCTCCTGGGAAGCAAGCTCACGGACAACGTATGTCTTTCCGCCAACTTCGATGGAGCCGTCCTGTACAACCGTTGCTGTACCGTCTGCGTTTGTACCAACAGGATCGCTGTTGACGCTGCCGTCTTTCTCTACCGCGGTGCCGAGAGCCTTGCGGATACCTCTTGTACGTGCGATAGAGTCGTTATGTCCGATGTCTCCGATTGCCAGAACGTAGCCGATGATTCCGTCGCCGTTACGGTCAATTGAGTCGATGTTCTTCTCGATGTAGTCCTTAACCATGATTCCCTGAAGCTCAGCACCCTGGTTTGCGTCGAACCCTACATAATATGTATCCTTATTGAAATTCAGGGCTGTCATATCAAGCTGTCCTGTAGCACTGCTGGATGGCTGGCGGTTGAACCATACTAAAGGCTTATCCTTGTTTGCCACCTCTGCGCCTGCTTCCGGTGCCGCTGCCGTGTCTGCCGCGGTTGTGTCTGCTGCTGCCTCGGTTGTGGTATCCCCTGCAGCTGCTGTGGTTGGTGCTTCCGTTGGCTTGCTGCCGCCTCCGCAGGCAACCAGTGATAATGCCATGGAACACGCAAGAGCAACACTTAATGCTTTCTTCATTTTTAATTCCTCCCTTATAGTTTTGTTGTCTTTGGTTGTTTTTGCTTAACAACAAGATTATTATACGACCCGGTTGTGCATTTTTCCATATGATTTTTATAGAATGATTATAAAATTTCTTCGATTTTATCTTTTTCCGTCGGTGTTTTTATGATACATCACTGGTTTTTAAGCAATTTTGCCTCAGCCTGGGTCAAAGCCCTCTGTGGGCACCAGTAATAATTTCCATCCAGCTGAGGCACCCTGTCCTTTGGAGCCTGGTTCAGGGACAGGCTCCAGGCAATGTCAAATATGACCCGGGAATAGCGTTCCTTATCTGATTCCACTGTGCCGAAAAGATATCCTTCCTCCAGGGCCTTTATGCCCACAGGGGTGCCGTCAATCCCCACCACCTTGATGGAATTGGCCCCGATTCCGGCCCGGTTTATGGCGTCAATGGCTCCCAGGGCCATGTCGTCGTTGTTGCTGACCACCAGTTCAATCTGGCCCGTATACTCCTTCAGCCACTGCTCCATCAGGGCTGATGCCTGGCTTCTGTCCCAGTTGGCGATTCCTCCCGTAATCTTCTCCAAAGGTACGCCCCCGTCCTTTAAGGTCTGGATGGACCACTCCGTGCGGATCAGGGAGTCCTGATGGCTGGTTTCCCCTTCCAGAAGCACATAGCTTACCAGTCCGTTGCCGTTGGCGTCCAGGGTTCGTGTATCCTGATTATAGGCATCCACCAGGATGTCTCCCTGGAGCACGGCGGATTCCTTGGCGTCCGCTCCCACGTAGTACAGCTTTTCCCAGCGGTTCATGTCCTCCTCCACCGGCTCCCGGTTAAAGAACACCACCGGAGTTCCTGCATCCATGGCCTTGTCTATGATGATGGATGCCGACGAACGGTCCACGCTGTTGATGCACAGGGCATCGCAGCCCAGGGAGATCAGACGCTCCACCTGGCTGTTCTGGGTATTCTGGCTCCCCTTGGCGTCCATGATATCCAACTTCACCTTGATCCCTGTTTCCTGTTCATATTCCTTTGCCCTGTCCTCCAGGCCGGAGCGCAGGGTACCGATGAAGGTGTCGTCCCCCCGGTAGAGCAGAACCCCGATGCGGATGGAGTTCTTATCCATCTGCCGCCCGTTTTCCCTTCCCATGTACTGCCACACCCCTATGAGGACAGCCGCTCCCATACAGGCTGCCAATAGATACATCCAATTCCGTTTCACCGCAATGCCCCTTTCCTTACCTTATTACGTTTCTTTTCATCACAACTGCCCTTACTCAATGGGATAGAGCATTTTCTCGTATGCCTTATCCCTCAGCTTATCCTCATCCACATAGATGGCCTCCAGCACGGTGTTCTGCTTTTGGCGCGTGCCCTGGATAGCTTCCACTGCCTGCTTCACGCTTAAATATCCCTCGTCAAACTGGTCATAGGCAGTCAGCCCTGTGACAATTCCCTTGTCCAGGGCCCTGAGCAGTGATGTGGTGCTTCCGGCGCCGTAGAGTCCCGCCACCCTGCCCTGGTATATGGTGTTTTCCTCCAGTATCCGGGTGGCCTGGTCCAGCGACTGCACATCCAGTGCTATAATGGTAATCCTGCCGCCTCCGGGAGCGTCTGTTTCCTGTATGGCCTGACGGTATGTGTCCTGGTTTTTCCTCTCAATGAGCCGGTAATGATACCCCTGCTCATCCAGCACAGTCCTGACCCCCTCGTAGACCCAGGCACTGTCCCCATAGTCCAGCCCCCCGCAAAAGAGATAGACCGGCACATCCCTGGGTGCCTGGGAAGCCGCCGCCTCTCCCAGCAGCCTTCCAATCTCCCTGCCGTCCGCGCCGATGGTATCCAAAGCTGTGCCCTCATCCGGAGACTGGCCCAGAAGGATGACGGGGCAGCCGGGGTTCATATCCTCCAATTTTCTTACCGCCTCCTCAGGCTTTACCGGAGCCAGGATCACAGCCCTGGTACCGTCCCTGATTTCCCGTTTTACCAGCTCCATCTGCTGGGCCTGGTCATGGTCGGCATAAAGGGTGATGAAGCTGACATCCCCATGGAACTCCACCGCGGCCTGGTCCATACCCTTTTTGAAATTCACATAATAGTCGTCGTTGTCCCCCTCTATGATGACGGAAATCGGATATACCTCGATTTTCTTTTCCTTGATAATCAGATCCGTGGAGGACATCAAAAACAGCAGGATCAGGATGCCGGCCCATATGCACCAGAGTATTTTTCCTTTATTTAACATAGGCTCCCTCTTTCTTTACTTCCCCGTAGGGGATGGCCGGCAGACGGGCCGTGACCGTGGTCCCCTCATCCGGCTCCGACTGGATTTCCAGTCCGTAGCCATTTCCAAAATACAGACGGATACGCTGGTGGACATTCTTCACTCCGATACCGGATCCCCTGCCCGACGGCACATGGTCCGTGTCCCCGAACAGCCGTTTCACCTGCTCCCGTGTCATCCCCAGGCCGTTGTCCGAGACACTCATGAATAAATCCTTGTCCTGACGCCATGCCCGGATACGGATTTCCCCGTCGCCGTCCATGAATTCCATGCCGTGATAGATGGCATTTTCCACCAGAGGCTGGAGGATAAGCTTGAGACTGGCCAGGTCAAGGACCTCATCCTCTGCTTCCACGGTATAGGTAAACTTATTTTTATAGCGCATGTGCTGAATCATAAGGTAGTTGCGCACATGCTCCAGCTCATCCCTGACAGCTATAATGCTTTTTCCCCTGCTGAGGCTGATTCGGAAAAACCTGGCCAGGGCCGTCACGACCCGCACCGCGTCGGTCAGGTTCTCATTTTCAATCATCCACACAATAATATCCAGGGTGTTATATAGGAAATGGGGGTTAATCTGCGCCTGGAGGGTGTCGAACTCGCTCTTTCGCTTGGATTCATGCTCCGCCACAATATCGTCCATAAGCCGCCCTATCTGCCGGGCCATGTTTTGTATGGAATTGCCCAGATGCTGTATCTCGTAGGAACCTCCGCTCCTGACCTCTGTCTCCAGATTGCCTGCCTCAATTTCATTGACGGATTTCTCCAGCTCCTTGATGGGGTCCGTTATCCTGGAGGAGATATAGGAATTGATGATGGTCATGATAAAAAGGACAAAGGCAATCATGAAAATTACCAGAAGCTTTGTCTTGATATTGTTGAGGGACACGCCGTCAAGAGGCGTCACCCCCACCACCTTCCAGCCTGTGTATCCCACGGTCTTAACCGTGACGGTCCGTTCCTCCCCGTCCACGGTCTGACGGTAATTGCCGTCCCTGAGTCCGGATACCTCCAGGTTGTTCTCCCGGACGATTCCCGAGTCAATAAGCTGGGCCTGGGGGTGGTATATGATTTCCCCGCTGCTGCTGATTAAGTAGACATAGCCTCCGTTTCCCAGATTTACCCCGTCAAAGAGCTGCTCCAGACTGCTGTAGCGTATGTCAATCAGCAGGACTCCCTGGTCCGTGGAAGGTCCCTGGGTGATTTCCACTGCCCTTGACAGGGAAATGACCCACCGGTATTGGTTCTCGCTGCCGTCAAAGATGTACTGGACATGGGGCGTGGAGAAATGCATATTCTCCGTTTTCTCCAGGGTGGAGGTAAACCAGTTTTCCCCGGTGACATCCACATTAGTCTTAAGGCGGGCAGCAGGCACGGCTTCCAGCAGCTTTCCTTCCTTGGACAAAAGGGCAATATTCTCCACATTGTCCTTGTTGTTGTCATAGAGAAGGGTCATCTCGCTTCCGATGGATCCGCTGGCCAGGTCCGCGTTCTTGACCACCCCGTAGTACAGGGAATCAGACAGCTTCATTACGGTCCGCAGGTAATCCTCCATGGACCGGGTGATCTGATTAATCAGTATCTGGTTCTCCTCCCGGATGGTGGCGGACATCTGGCCCGACAGCCTGGAATACAGGGAAATGCCTATGAATATACTGGCGGCCAGGGCCGTCAGCGTAAAGTAGATGAATATGATATACCGTATACTGGCCTTCTGCAGCTTAACCCTCTGCTTTTCAAACAACATGTCCCCTGCTCCTTTACGCTGCCTGCCCCTTCCCGCCATAAGCGGCACCGCAGGCCTGTTGTATCTATTTTGCCCCTCTGAACTTGGTGGGCGAGACCCCGAAACGCTTCTTAAACACATAGCTGAAATAATTCTGCTCCTGGTATCCCACCTTGGCCGCTATGACATAGGTCTTGTCATCGGTCTTGTTGAGAAGCTCCACTGCCTTGTCCAGGCGGACCTGGGTCAGGTAGGCGGTATATGCCTGCCCTGTCTCCTTCTTGAACATGGTGGAGAAATAGGCCGGGCTCATGTGCAGCTGGCGGCATATCTTCTCCACGGATAAATCCGGGTCCTGGTAATTGTCAATAATATATTCCCTGGCCTTCTGGATGACCTGCTTCATGGTATTATCCCGCTCCCGGTTCATGGCCTGGTTCATCCTGAGGGCGGCCGAGAGAAGCCAGTGGGCAAAGTCCTCCTTTTTCATCATCCTGGGTATGACGGCAAAGGTATCCCCCTGCTCCTCCCCCTCCTCCGTCAGCTGTTCCAGGTCCAGGTCATACTGCTGAATCAGCTGGACAATGGAGCTGGACACGCTGAGCATATATGCCTGGCACTGCCTGAAATGCACCTTTGCATCGCTCATTTTATCCATGACCGCCTGTACTGCTTCCTCTATCTTCTCCCTGGGGCCGAACTTGATGGCCGCAATGAGTTCCGCTTCGTCCTTGCTGTCAAAACTCAGCTTTCCCCCGCTTACAGGCTCCACGTCATTGATGTAGATGGTGCTTCCCGCTCCCACGATGGCCTTATAGCCAAGGGCGTCCACGGCCGCCTTATAGGAGCCGCTGATCTCCCCCAGGTCCTGGCAGCTGTGGCCGATGCCAATGGTGATGGGCACCTCCAGAATCTTCTTTGTCTCCTTGCAGATATCCCCCAGCACGTCAATCAGTCCTGTCTGGCTGTTATCCTCATCAATGGCAGCAATAAGGGCCAGCTCAGACCAGGAGGTCCTGGAGGAAGTGAATACGGAAGAACGGCAATAGTTCCCCAGCTTCTCCTCCACTATCTGCATGACGGAAATGGGAATCAGGTCCCTCTCCTTGTGGAGAGGCAGCATATTCCCCTCCCGGATCTCCTCCGGCTCTATGTCAATGGCCGCGGCCACCCACTTCTTGGCTCCTGCCAGCGGGATATCATACTCAGCCAGCTTTTCCTTAAGTACATTTCCGGGCACAGTGCTTCCCACCAGCTCGTTTAAAAACTGGTCCCTGAGAATGGGAAGGCTGCGAATATAATTTTCACGCAGCAGGCTCACATTCCTTTTCTGCTCGATCTCATCGTCCAGGTTGGATTTGATGCGCTTTAAGATGGCAGTCAGCTCCTCCACATTCACAGGCTTCAGGATGTACTCCGTCACATTCAGCTTTATGGCCTGCTTGGCATACTCAAAATCATCGTAGCCTGAAAAAATCACGATTTTAACCGAGGGATATTTCTGCCTCACCCGTTCAGCCAGGGAAAGGCCGTCCATAAAGGGCATCCTGATGTCCGTCAGTATCAGGTCCGGCTCCAGGGCCTCCACTTTCTCCAGGGCCTCCTCCCCGTTTTCCGCATCCCCAACCACGCAGAAACCGGCTCCCCTCCAGTCAATTTTCCTGATGATACTCTGCCTGACCTCTTCCTCGTCGTCCACCAGTATGATACGGTATAAATCCATACGTTTATCCCTTCCTTCTTACAATATATGCCCGGGATTCCACCCGTCCGTTCCGCCCAGAACCTGTTCCATGGTGTAGTCCTGTATCTGATCACGGGTAAGCATGGAAACCCAGTCCGGCCTTGATGTCCCCCGGTCCCTTTTACCCTGTTCCGATGCCTCCCGGCCCGCCGCCCCCGGTCCATAGTTTCCGTATTCCCCGTAAAACAATGTGGACCGCGCGTCCTTTTTATCCCAGTCATGCCATCCCTCACGGCATATGTGGGGCCCCAGATAGCAGTCAATGAGTACCGTCCTGGCGTAATCCCTCCAGGGCCTGCCCAGGTAGACGCTTTCACGGGAGCTGTTTCCTGTAAACCGGCAGTTTCGGAACACATACCCGTATTTCTGGCCCCTGGGGGTGGACGCGGCGGTCACATACCCCTTTCTCTCTGTATCCCGGCCGGCAGAGTACAGCTCACACCTGTCAAAATAGGCTGTGGCGCTTCCAAATATAAAGTCTATATCCCCGCGTATAAAGCAGTCCCGGTAGCAGTGGCGCCCGTTTATCCTGGGTGAAAACTGTTTTGGTCCGATGAATCCGTTCTTTTCTATCTCTTTCGGGGGAAGAGGGCCCGTGAAAAGTGTGTCCTGGCCTCCCAGCAGCCTGCATCCCTTAAACAGTATCCGGTCTCCGTCCGCATACAGGGCCAGCGCCTGTCCCGCCGCTTCGCCCGGACCGGCGCTGTTTTCAATGGTCAGGTTCCTTGCGGTAAAATCGTGGGTGTCCACCAGCACACTGTAGGTGCGGAAGGTTCCCCGCTTGCTGCCGTCCTCCATGGTCATCCCGGCAGACAGTCCGCAGGTAATGACGGTGCCGCCGGCTGTCTGGCCCTCCAATGTGATTCCCGGCCTTTTAATTTCCAGCCGTTCTCTGTACACGCCCTTTTTTATATAAATACGGGCCGGCGGTCCCTCCTTGTCTCCCAAGGCCGCCAGGGCCGCGCCTACCGTATCATAGTCACCGCTGCCATCCTGCGCCACTGTCAGGCGGATGGCCCGTATCTCCTGTTCATTCTGTCCATCTGATTCTGTCATTTACAAGCCTCCTCTCCGAAGTACATCTGAAAGCTCCTGAAGATTTATCACAAGTATACCTCAAATGCATGGAATTGTCATCCCGGTGCGCAAGTGAATATTCACCGGAAAACTCTTCCTGGCATGCTTATAGTTTTTCATAAGTATAAATAATATATCAATAATATTGTCCTGTACCACTAATATATGTTATGATAAGTCCGTAACCGGCAGACAGAGCCGTAATCAATCGTGAAGACGTAAAGCAAACACATAGATAAAAGAGGTATGACATATGGGCGGAATATTTGGTGTTGCATCAAAAAACAGCTGTACCCTGGACTTGTTTTTCGGAGTGGATTATCACTCCCATCTGGGGACAAAAAGAGGCGGAATGGCCGTATACGGCAGCCAGGGCTTTACAAGATCCATCCACAATATTGAAAACACTCCCTTCCGTACGAAGTTTGACGGGGATTTGGACGAGCTTGAGGGAACATTGGGAATCGGATGTATTTCCGACACCGAACCCCAGCCCCTTCTGATACAGTCCCACCTGGGCAGCTTTGCCATAACCACAGTGGGAAAAATCAACAACGAGGCGGAGCTGGTGGCATCAGCCTACGAAAACGGCCACATTCATTTTATGGAAATGAGTCACGGTCGCATCAACGCAACAGAGCTGGTGGCTGCCCTTATCAACCAGAAATCCACCTTGGTGGAGGGGCTTCTTTATGCCCAGGAAAAAATAGAGGGCTCCATGTCCATCCTGTTACTGACCCCGGAAGGAATCTATGCGTCCAGGGATAAATTCGGAAGGACCCCCATTGTCATCGGGCGCAAGGAGGACGCCTACTGCGCCTCCTTTGAAAGCTTTGCTTACATCAATCTGGGATATACGGACTACAAAGAACTGGGGCCCGGCGAGATCGTATATATGACGCCTGAGAGCGCGGAGACGGTCAGCCCTCCCAGGGAAGAAATGAAGATATGCTCCTTCCTGTGGGTATACTACGGCTATCCCACATCCAGCTACGAGGGCATTAATGTGGAGAGCATGCGCTACGAGTGCGGAAAGCTGCTGGCAAAGAGGGATGACGCGCAGCCCGAAGTGGTTGCGGGCGTTCCTGACTCAGGCATCGCCCACGCCATCGGGTATGCCAATGAATCCGGCATTCCATTTGCCCGTCCCTTCATCAAATACACCCCCACCTGGCCGCGCTCCTTCATGCCCCAGAACCAGGGACAGAGAAACCTGATCGCCCGCATGAAGCTGATTCCTGTGGACGCTCTGATCCGCGGAAAGAAGCTGCTGCTCATCGACGACTCCATCGTGCGGGGCACCCAGCTGGGTGAGACAACGGAATTCCTGTACCAGAGCGGTGCAAAGGAAGTCCACATACGTCCGGCCTGCCCTCCCCTTATGTTCGGATGCCCCTATCTTAACTTCTCCCGTTCCACCTCAGAGCTGGACCTGATTACCAGACGCATCATACGGGACAGGGAGGGCGACGATGTGTCCCGGGATGTGCTGAACACCTACACGGACCCGGACAGCGCCAATTACAAAGAGATGATTGAGGAAATCCGCAAGCGCCTGGGATTCACCACCCTGCGTTACCACAGGCTGGATGACCTGGTGAAATCCATCGGTATCTCCCCCTGCAAGCTCTGCACCTACTGCTGGAGCGGCCGGAAATAGAAAGACTTTACACGGGAATCTGGTATAACAGAGCGTTACAGATGGCGGCGGCAACATTGCTGCCGCCTTTTCTTCCCCCTGCCACAATATACGGCGTATCCTCCAGGGTCAGAATCAGTTCCTTTGACTGGACCACATTCACGAATCCCACCGGAACGCCGATGACAAGGGCGGGGGCGGCCAGACCTTCCTCTATGAGCTCATAAATGCGGACCAGGGCCGTGGGCGCATTGCCCACGGCAAAAATCAGCGGACGCTCCTGCAAACCATAGAGCCTGGCCGCCTTTTCCATGCTGGCCACAGCCCTGGTGGTGCCCTGTTCCTTTGCCTGTAACGCCACATCCTCATCTGCCATGAAACAGAAGGCTTCCCCGCCCAGGGCGGACAGCCTTTTTTTATTGATCCCGGACAGCCCCATATTGGTATCCGTGACAATGACAGCGCCGGCTTTTAAGGCATCTATCCCCTTTTTCACTGCCTGACCGGAAAATATCAGGTTTTGTGCATAGTCAAAATCCGCCGTGGTGTGGATGGCCCTCTTGATAACCATTTCATTTTCAGGCTTCAGATGTATGCCCTGTAAGGACAGTTCCTCCTGTATGAGCTCAAAACTGCGCCTCTCAATATCTCCCGGCAATACCTGTTCCAACTGTATATCCGTCATCCGGCTTCTCCTCTCCTTTTTCTTTTGGGCTGATGCCCATGATTCTGTACACGGCATCCATGTCCAGATGTTCCCTGAGCGATTCCGCCAGCTTATCATACTGCTGTTCCCTGTAAGCGCGGTAATCCATATCCGCCGCCTGTTCCAGGCATAGGCCCTCTGCCGCGGCCAGGGCTTCTGCCACTGTCCTGGCTATTTGGGGGCTGTCAAAGATTCCGTGGATATAGGTACCGTAGATATTTCCCCTGTTCCACCCATCCATCCTGGCCTGTCTGGATAAAATCCTGTCCTTTCCCGTCTCCATCACATAGCCCAAAGGGCGGCATATTTCCGGTTCCCTGCGCCAGGAAACGATTCTGGCCGTGTCCGCGGCCCCCTCTTCCCGGTCAATGTACGTGCGGCCCATATGAATCTCATATCCCTCAATGGATTTTCCGGACAGTCCGCAAAGACAGCCGTCCAACTCGCCGAACGCGCCTTCCACCCGGGTCCTTATCTTTTCTTCCTCAAACTCCGTCTTAAGGGGAAGAAGGCCCATTCCGGCTGTCCGGGAAGGGAGGTCTGACTCCACCCCCATTGCATCCTCCAGCACCTCTCCCATCATCTGGTAGCCGCCGCAGATTCCCCACACAGGCACCTGACGGTCCGCCAGTTTAAGGATTGCAGCCTCCAGACCGTTCTGGCGCATCCAAAGCAAGTCATGGATGGTATTCTTGGTGCCGGGAAGGATAACCATGTCGGGGCTGCCAAGGTCACAGGCCTTTGTGACATAGCGCAGCGACACCCCCGGGATTCCTGAAAACACATTAAAATCCGTAAAATTTGATATACGCGGAAAACGAATCACTGCCAAATCCACCGCGGCAGGGGCTTTGCTCTTACCTGTCTCCAGTCGGCTGCTCAGGCTGTCCTCATCCTCGATGTCCACGTCCATGTAGGGTATCACTCCCACCACCGGTATATGGCACAGCTCCTCCAGCATGGAAATTCCGGGCTCCAGTATGGACCTGTCGCCTCTGAATTTGTTGATGATCAATCCTTTTACCCGCTTCCTCTCCTCCTCTGTCAGCAGGGACACCGTGCCATAGAGCTGGGCAAAGACACCGCCTCTGTCAATGTCCCCCACCAGAAGCACCGGGGCGTCCGCCATGTCCGCCATGCCCATGTTCACGATATCATCGGATTTCAGGTTAATCTCGGCCGGGCTTCCGGCGCCCTCTATGAAGATGACATCG